>MDTD01160181.1_pt1 | contig 17047 bp, 12 predicted proteins | sample 811221 | NCBI WGS metagenome assembly MDTD01 (sample SAMN05326646, study PRJNA326480) | marine metagenome | isolation source: seawater | place: Pacific Ocean: South West | collected 2011 | reverse complement strand
ATGCACCGTGCGCAGCTGATCTGCGAGCTCTTCCTTAAATCCCACGAGAGGAATCATGATCTCAGGATTGACTTTGATTTTAGTTTTGCTCTTCAGAATTTGTGCGGCCGCTTCAAATATTGCGCGAGTCTGCATTTCTGTTATCTCAGGATGAAGGATGCCGAGTCGGCATCCGCGGCACCCCAGCATTGGGTTTTCCTCATGCAATGCTTTAATTCGATCTATCACGAAATCGAAAGGCACACCGAGCTTTTCGGCGAGTTGACGGCGCACCACATCATCATGGGGCAAGAACTCGTGCAGTGGTGGATCGAGGAGCCGAATCGTAACTGGCCTTCCATTCATCGCTTTGAATAGCCCTACGAAGTCTTTTCTCTGGAAGGGCAGCAGTTTCTTAAGAGCTGCTCTTCGTTGCACTTCGTCCACCGCAAGGATCATTTGACGCATGTAGTCAATGCGGTCGCCATCAAAAAACATGTGTTCCGTGCGGCACAGCCCAATACCTTCTGCGCCAAAAGCGACCGCGTTTCTCGCCATGCTTGGGGTATCCGCATTGGTCCTGACTTTAAGTTTTCGGTATTTGTCTGACCATTTCATAACCGTCTGGAATAACTCGTAGGTGTAGCTCTTGCTAGCACGCATTGTTCCATCAAGAACCCGCTTCACTTCGGAATCGGCGCTTTCAATCATGCCCTTATAAATTGCTCCAGTACTGCCGTCGATGGAGATATAGTCCCCTTCGCTTAAGACTACTTTCCCGGCGGTAAGGGAGCGCTTTTCATAGTTGATGGAGATTTCTGTTGCTCCACACACACAGACCTTGCCCAACTGCCGGGCAACCAAGGCCGCGTGAGAGGAGACGCCGCCTCTTGAAGTTAGGATTCCCTGCGAGTGCAGCATGCCTTTCAAGTCATCCGGTGACGTTTCCGTTCTGCAAAGCACAACTCTATTGCCTTTGCGAGTCTCAATTTCAGCAGTTGCAGCAGTAAATGCGATTCGACCGGTTGCGGCGCCGGGTCCAGCGGGCAGTCCTTGCGCAATGACAGTTGCTGATTTCATCGCCTTGGGATCGAACACAGGCACCAGAAGTGAGTCGATCGATTCTGCCGGAATTTTTAGCAAAGCGGCTTTTTGGCTCATCAAACGCTCTCGCTGCATTTCTACTGCGATCCTAACTGCAGCAAGGCCTGTTCGCTTTCCATTGCGGGTCTGCAAGATGAATAAGCGCCCGTTCTCGATAGTAAACTCAAAGTCTTGCATGTCCTTAAAGTGGCGCTCAAGTTTAGTCCTGACTTGCTCAAGATTCCGAAAGCTCTTCGGCATTGATATTGCCATGTGAGAAATTGGTTGTGGGGTCCTCACTCCAGCCACCACATCTTCTCCCTGAGCATTAATCAGGTATTCACCGTAGAAGACCTTTTCTCCATTCGCAGGATCTCGGGTAAAAGCTACACCAGTCGCACTGGTTTCGCCGGCATTTCCAAAGACCATCGCCTGCACATTTACGGCAGTCCCCCAATCTGCAGGGATCCCGTACTGTTGCCGATAGAGAATCGCGCGGTCATTCTTCCAGGAGCTGAACACTGCACCTATAGCCCCCCAAAGCTGCTCTTTGACATCTTGGGGGAATGCAGAGCGAGCGCGCTTGAGAATGAGTGATTTATAGCGTTTTACTAATTCCTTTAGGTCTCTGGTTGTCAAATCAGAGTCAACGGAAACCCCTGCCCGTTCTTTGAGCTTTTCGAGAACTCGATGGAACGGATCTTCTTCTTCCTCGTTTCTTGCCTGAACGCCCATGACAACACCACCATACATCTGTATGAAGCGCCGGTAGCAATCCCAAGCGAAACGGGAGTTTCCAGAAACCTCCGCGAGCCCATCAACCGTCGCGTCATTGAGCCCCAGATTAAGAATAGTGTCCATCATGCCCGGCATAGAGTCTCTGGCGCCGGACCTGACTGAAACCAGCAGAGGATTCTTCCTTGCTCCAAATCTTTTGCTTAATTGAGATTCAACAGATGCAAGAGCTCCGATAACATCTTTAGCAAGCGTTTTTGGATATTTTTGCTCGTGCTCGTAAAAATAGGTGCAGACTTCAGTACTGATTGTGAAACCCGGCGGCACGGGAAGCCCTATGGCCGCCATTTCTGCAAGATTTGCCCCTTTGCCACCTAGCAATTCGCGCATTTTTGCATTGCCGTCAGTCTTGGTGCCGAACTCATAAACGAATTTGCTTTTTTTCGCTTGAGCGTTCATCCCGCCCGTTTTCTTGCTTTTTACCGATGCCATAATGTTTTCTTTAATTTAAAGTAAAGGACTGTGTTTCAGGGTTTTAAAGTAGCACGCAGTTTACCACCTTAACCTTTACCTTGATGCGGTTTCCGTCCTTCGATCTGCTTCCGGATCCCAGATGGGCTAATCATCTTCCCTGCGTAAAGAAACAAGCACCTCTTCAGAGAAGCCTTGGCTCACGGTGCAACTTACCACGATTGGCCTGCAACACACCTCGCAATCTTCAACGTATTCCTGTTCAGTGATGGACGTATCTATAAGTAACTCGATATGCTCTCCACAATATGGGCAGTATGTCCTTTCAAGAGTTTGAATGATCATGACCAGACTACTTAACTTCTGTGACGAGCGTGCCGTTCTGCAAAAAGGCTTCGATATTTTCAAAAACTAAATGCCCCATCGAGCGTCGGGTTTCTTGCGTTGCACTCCCAATATGTGGAAGCAAAATTACGTTATCTAAAGTTTGGTAAGCGTCCGGAATGTGGGGCTCATTTTTGTAAACGTCAAGCCCTGCGGCCTTTATGGAGCCAGTCTTCAGGGCATTGGTAAGTGCATCATCGTCAATGGAGTTTCCTCGCCCAACGTTAATTAAAATTCCTGATGGCCCGAGTTTTTCTAGGACGGAAGCATTAATCAGGTTGTCTGTTTCATCTCCACCGGGTAAGACGCATACCAGTATGTCTGAGATTTGGGCTAAATCTTCCAGACTCTCGCAAAATGTGTAAGGCACCTCTTTAGGTCGGCGATTGTGGTACGCAATGTTCACCTTGAAAGGTGCGGCTCGTAAAGCAATAGCTGAGCCAATCCTCCCCAGACCCGCGATGCCGAGTGTTTTTCCCGCCATTGAGTTACCGAAAGGGAAAGGACCCTCGCTCCATAGGCCATCTCTGCTGAATTTGTTGGCTGCGACGATATTGCGCATTGCTGCAAGAATTAGCGCCATCGCTAAATCTGCCACCCCATCATCCAAGACGCCGGGTGTATTGGACACGCGAATATTCAAATTCTGAGTCGTTTCAAAATCAATTCCGTCTACCCCAACGCCGAAAGCTGCGATGAGCTCTAATGACTTCAGGCGGTAAATAATTGGATCGCACATCCAGGATGCAGAAGCGGCAACCCGGCAGTGCCCCTCGAGAGATTCGAGCAATACTTTTTGCTCTTGACGCTCTAGCTGCCAGAGGTGATGGGTGTGGTAGGTCGAGTCCAACTGCTCCAGCGTTTCTGGATGGAATTGATTTACAATTATTACGTGGTCTTGCACCGACATGAGTGTCACCAATCTCATACAGACTAAGAAATCGCAGACCCAGTGTAGTACCATCAGTATTTTAACTGCAAGCTGCGCAAGCTCCTGGATATTTGGAGACAGGCAATATGCTTTCGTATTACGAAGCGAAGGAAACGTTCAATGTCGCGGCAATCTGACGCATACAGAGCCCTACCTTCTATCGAAAAACTGCTTAATTGTGAAGAGCTCTCCGGGTTCACTGCCGTAGCCGAGCTTGCGTATGTGAAGCGGGAGGCGCGTAGCCAGGTAGAGCAACTGCGCTCTCAAATCGCGCTGAACAACCAAGAAGTCATCGCGTGGATAATCGGCGCCGATGTGCAAAAGGAACTCTGTCAGCGAATCGCTAGCTCCGTTTCTGATCGATCACCCAGCACTTTAAAAGCAGTTTTCAATCTCACAGGCACGGTGATTCACACCAATCTAGGTAGAGCCCGCTTGCCTGTTGAAGCGGTTACGGCAATAGAGGTCGCTGCATTGGGCGATGTTAATATCGAATACGATCTTGATTCGGGCCTTCGAGGTGATCGGGATGAGCATCTGGAAAAGCTGCTTGCAAAATTGACTGGGGCTGAAGCTGCGACGGTTGTCAACAATAATGCTGCAGCAGTTATGCTGGTTCTTAACTCACTCGCTAAAAACAAGGACGTTGTCATCTCCCGAGGAGAGTTGGTTGAGATTGGAGGAGCTTTTCGAATACCAGATGTCATGGAAAGCGCAAGTTGTTGTTTGCGCGAGGTGGGCACAACAAACCGTACTCACCTCGCTGACTATAAGAAAGCGGTTGACGAGAATACAGCATTGATCATGCGAGTCCATGCAAGTAATTACCAGATTCAGGGGTATACTGCGAATGTAGCTGATACAGCACTGTCTGAACTTGCGAAGACAGAAGGTATTCCTTTCGTCTCTGACCTCGGAAGTGGGACCTTGATAGATTTGTCTCAGTTTGGGTTACCAAAAGAGCCTACCGTGGCAAATACTCTTGCCGCAGGAGCGGATTTGGTCACTTTCAGTGGTGACAAACTGCTCGGTGGACCCCAATCTGGGATTGTTGCGGGCCGTAAGGACCTCATCGGGAAACTAAAAAGCAACCCGCTCAAGAGAGCGTTGCGCATCGACAAAATCACCATGGCAGCTTTGTTAGCCGTTCTTGAGCTTTATCTGCACCCCGAGTTGTTAAAGAGCCGCTTGCCCTTGCTCCGCGATCTGACCCGCCCGGCCAAAGATATTGAAATTGTCTGCAGGCGACTACTACCGTTGATGTCGGCAAAGGTGGCTGGACGGGCAACGGTTGACGTGATTCCCTGTCAAAGCCAGATTGGCTCGGGATCGCTGCCTATGGACCTTCTTGATAGCTTTTCACTCTGCTTTGATCCCATTGCGGAAAAAGGAAAGAGAGACGCTGCTTTGCTTAATCTGGTACACAAATTCAGGATGCTCCCTAGACCCGTAGTAGGCAGGATTAGCGACGGGAGATATCTTCTGGATTTGCGCTGCTTGCGTGACGAGCATGAATTCATCAGGCAGCTTTCTGCCCTGGATCTCAGTTGATTAAACTGTCTTGGGGCAGCTTTTAATTCCAACATGGAACAAGCATAAGGATAAAGCCGATGCGCAAAGCATCATCACCAATAAGGGAAAAGCGGTTCCGTCGTAGATCCAGGCCACGGCTTGGGCAGCAACCGCGGAAATTGCCATTTGCAAGAAACCGGTCAGGCCTGAAGCGCTACCAGCATATTGAGGGAACTCATTGATTGCAGCTGCTTGTGCGTTCGGCAGGGTAATTCCGTTGCCGAAGACAGCGATAGCGACAGGAACGAAAAGAGCCATCGGGTGGCTGAGGCCAAGCATATGGAAACTAAGCGCAACGCTTATCCCCAATAGCGCAATGCTGCCCCCAAGGCTGATTAGTTGATTGATACTGAAACGCTTGGTCAGCATCCTCGTGGCATAGTTGCCTCCCATAAATCCCATCGGGACCATGATGAAGTAATAGCCATAATCGGTGGGTGGGCGACCGAATGCAGTTACCATGATTTCTGGCGCTGCGGCAATGAAGCTGAAAAACACTACGGAAACGAAGGCAACACACAGTGCATAGCTCCTGAAAGAAGACGACTGCAGAAGTAGACCGTATGTGGAAAGCATCGCGGAGACCCCTTCAAAGCGCACGGGCTCTTCCAAAGTTTCGGGCAGCATGTAAAGCATGACTGCGAACAGAACCAAGCTAGAGCCTGCCACAATTGAAAACACAGATTTCCAGCCAAACCTTGCCATCAATTCTCCCCCCAAAGCGGGCGAGAGCATTGGAATAACGACCATCACCATAACGAGAGTGGCTATGACTCTAGCAGCATCATTTGCTTCATAGACGTCTCGCACCATGGCGCGAGCGAGCACCAGCCCCACGGCACCACCAAAAGCCTGAACAAACCTGGCTAAGATAAGCAACTCGATACTCTTTGCTAACATACAGGCTAGGGAACCCAAAAAGGTAATACTAAGGCCGATTAGCATGACTAGTTTGCGGCCGTACCTGTCAGAAAGTGGCCCGTAGTAAAGCGTTCCCAGGGCTATGGCGAGCATGGAAAGACTGAGAGTCAACTGAGCGATATCGTCACTGACAGCAAAGGCGCTCTGAATAACCGGAAGAGCAGGCAGCAAGATTTGCATGGCAGCGGGCCCGAGAGCCGAGGCCACAGCAAGCAGAACAATTAGCTTCTTAGATAAAACGGTAGGGTTGGCCAAGGTACTTTATCGCTTGTTAGAGACTGAATTTTGTCGACAGCGCCGCGTCGGCAGCGATGACTCAACGTTGGAGAAAGGTCTCCCGCCTGTTTAGTATATTCGAACTTTTTTGTGTGCTCAGTATAACGTTTGAGCCCATGAGTCTGGTTCGCTCGGCTTTACTGAGTTCAATTCCGATACCAAATGTCTGTTTGTGGAATTTACGGGCGATCTCAGCGGAGAATGAGTGGAGATCCTGCTGTGAGTCGACTGATTGAGTCATGCAGGAAATCGCCTGACCCAGGCGCGTTCGAAGGCAAATCAACGGCTCCGGACTTGCGGAGACACTGAGTATAAGCCCGTATTCTTCTGCTCTGAAACGTGGCGATTCAACTATCATGTTTGTGATCAATTCGGCCATCTGTGAATTATCGGGCAAAGTGTCTACAGGAAGGCTGATTTGAAGTCTTCGTATCACGCTTGGGTCTGTCCGAAGTGCGTTGGCGAAGTATTGATTTGCCTCAGAAAAATTTCCTAGTTGCCAAAGCGATTCACCCAGACGTGCTGAAAGACGCGCCTTGAGGAGCACTTCCTGCTCCGGCAGTCCCGCCAGCGCTATAGAAGCTGCCGACGCTGCTGCCCCGAAATTGTTATTCAGATAAAAGATTTCTGCTTTGTAGCTTTGGTAATAACTGTCATTCAGCTGAAAAGCCCCGTTCTCCCGCGCCTGATCCAGCACTCCGCTCATTATGCCGGTGCCTATTACTGCAGCTAGTTCTGGCTCCAGCCACTCAGGAATATGGACGTCCAAAGGTGCGTAGGGCCTTACTCGGCTTTGCAAGACTTCGAAGTCTGCAAACAGGGAGGCGGCCCTTCGCTCTGCGCGCCAGGCCTGCAGATTCAGACTAAGATTCTTTACGCTTTTTGCAGCCATTTCTGTCCACCGCAGACCGATACTATTTTCCTTTTCAATTTCCAGCTGGACTCTACTAGCATGCATATTTACTAAAGCGGCGTAGGCGTCCTTTTGAGCCTCATCAGCGCTGTATGAGCCATTTCGGTCAGGTTGATTCATCGCGGTGAGTGACAGTTTTACCGCATCTTCCGCATATCCTGCCAATATGAGGAAGCTTGCGCTGACCAAAAAGTGCTCAGCCCTGTTCATCACGTTGACGATGGGGTTCTGCTGCTCTCGCCAAATCAGCATTCGCTCGAGGGCATTGTGCGCCTCATCGAATCGCCCCTGATTAAGGGTCAGGTATAAGGTGTAAATCCAGGGATCAGCAACGCTGTCGGGATTGAGATACTTAGTCGCCCTTTTTAGGTACTCTTCCGCCCGGTCGATCTCTAAAAGGCTTAGTGCGACCTCGGAGGCATTAGTTAGATACACCGTGTCTGTGTCGCTGGAGGACACCTGGCGCGGATTCTGCTCATTGATAGCGCGATCACAAGCGCTCGGTGAGGTCACGGGAGTCAGACTCGCCAAGTCTGCTGCACAAATGGTATTCCAGGCTCTGGCGCGTGCCATCGGGTCTGTCTCGCTCTCGAGCACCTTCCTGGCACTTATGCGAGCAGCCTCATACTGCTTGAGCTTAATCAGCGGCCATCCTCTGAAGGATTCTACGTCCTGACCGTAGACTGTTTCTAACCGCTGCAGGTATTCAAGCGAGATAATTTGCTCTCCCATCAATTGATGTACATAGCTCAACTGGCTGATTGTCAGGAAGTGCCATTGTAGATTGCCCGATGCAAGTGATTGTTCGAGTGTTTGATAGGGCATAAGTTGCTCGGCTCGAAGAAGATGATAGAGCGCCCGTGGCATATTGCCCTCTCTGGTCAACAGCACCTCGGCGAGAGCGAATTGCGCGGCGGGAGATTTGGGTTCTGCGCGAACCCATTGTTCGCTGAGTTCTCTTGCTCTTGCGTTTTCTCGGAGATTGAGAGCGTCGCATATCCCCAGTGCTCTGGGATCTCCAACATCAGTAAATCCGAAGCAAGGGGGTTTCTGAAGCGCCGCTGTAAGCTCCTCAAGTCCGAAGTCATCCTGGGCGGACACCTGCAGCGCCACACAACAGAAGCACAGTATGCGAGGGACTCGAAAGAACTTCCCTAAAAGCATTAGGGTAAGGTGCTCCGTGCAAGCTGTTCCATTGGGGCCTGCATGCAATCGCTGAATACTTTTTCTTTGTCTGTCACCCCCGGAGCCAATTCAACGCGGTGCCCTAAAACCCGTGGCAGGAGCATTCCAATGTCGTCTGCGCTGACATAATTCCTGCGCTGCAGAGCGGCAGCAACCTGCAGTGCGGGTAACATGAGAACCAAGCTGCGCGTGGAGTTGCCTTGCAGAACTCTGTCGTCAGCTCTCAGCTTTCTTGAGATATCTACCAAGCAGGCTCTAATCGCCGGATGAATGTTTACGCCATCTTCAATGGCCTTTCGGGCAGATAGCACTTGCCGCCGGGTAACGAATTCACCGGTCAGTTTGTGATCCCTGCGTTCAATGTAGGTTTCAAGCACGCTCATTTCGGCATCACGGTCGATGTGTGCCATGGTGATTTTGAACAGAAAGCGATCTAGCTGGGGTGTTGGTAGTGGATAGGTGCCCACAAGATCAAGCGGGTTTTGTGTCGCTATTACAAAAAATAATTCATCCAGCAGGTATGTCGTGTTATCGACAGTTACCTGCTTTTCTCCCATGGCTTCCAGCATCGCAGACTGGACTTTTGGTGAAGTTCGGTTTATTTCGTCTGCCAAAACGATATGGGCGAAAAGTGGGCCTGGGCGAAAATGAAAAGCGTTGGAATTCGAATCAAAAACAGGCACACCGGTAACGTCTGAGGGAAGCAGGTCAGGCGTGAATTGTATCCTCCTAAATGGAGCAAAAGTCTTCTCTTCAGTGTTCTTTTCCGATTTGATGGCTTCGCCTAATGCTTTTGCCAAGGTGGTTTTCCCAGACCCCGGGAAATCCTCCAACAGAACATGTCCACCGGCGACCAAAGCGATGACCGTCAGATCAATCACATCATCCCTGCCGAGCACCTGCTTTTTGACTGAATCTGTCAGTGTGTGCAGAATCGAGATGGCTTGCGCCAGATTCAGATCGGCCGCTGGCTTGCCGGAAACGGCATCCGCGGATGGATCGGTCTTCAAATCTAGGGACAATTCTTGGGGCATAGTCAAATCCGGGATAAATGAAGATATATTGGATACCTAGCGCTCACCGTGTGAATGCCCAGGAATACGGATTAATAAGGGCAAAGGCCAGACGCCAGGTCGGCGTGTTTTCGCTCACCTCTTTCGCGACAGCGCGCCGAAATTTGGCCCAATTAACATTGCTGGTGTGCCGATTTTTACCTAACGAATATTCAAGATGAATCTTGGTAGCGGTTTGAATTGTGGGTGAGGTATTTGCCGCTCGCGCGGCAAAGTGCTCTCGACTTTCGCCATAATTGCGAGTGACTCCGACTGCGGACAGTTGATCCAATATTGCCCGGTAGGCGAGCTGCCCTCGCTTTTCGGCACTGCAAAACCTCGGTGTTAAACAGCGATAGACACGGATGACGTAGCCAAGGAACAGAATACCCAGTGCGATGGCTGCGATCACAGTCAGAAAAGACCTGATTCCAAACAGGCCTTCTCGTTTAGAATCCATAAACTCTGTGTAGGAAGTATCGTCTCTTAGCATATCTCCCAACAGCTGTTGCAACTCATTTTGTGGATCAGTAGACATATCGACAAGCGTTTTTTGAGGGGCCGGGTCTACAATTACCCATCCTACATCCTTGAAATAGACTTCTGGCCAGGCATGTCCGTGGACAGCCTGAATGAGCAGGGCGGACCCTCCAGCGCGATTTGAGGCAGGTACGGAGTACCCAATGCCCACTCTGGCAGGAATTCCAAGACTCCGATACAAATATGTCGCAGCGAAGGAGAAGTGCATGCAATAGCCAGTAAGATCACCAAACAAAAATGAAGCGGCCGGATCTTTCTCGTAGGCGTGACCGTTTTTTAAACTGTAAATACCATTTTGGTCCAAATAAGCCTTAATTGCCCAGGCTTTGGCAAACGGGTCGTTGGCGTATTCGGGTTTGAGATCGACAACGATTGACTCTGCTAGGTCTTGATAACGGGAGTCATCAGGTAACTTCAGATACTCAGCCCTCACAGCATTCGACCAATTCCTGTTTCCAATCTCCCGCCCAAGCAGGAACTCAAAGTCGTAAGTTGGCGCCCACGACGTTGTATTGTAAGTCCGTTTAAATCGTGAATCATTGGGATTAATTGTGTTGGAGTAAGTCACCGGGCTTTCAAGACCAAAAGGATTGCGGTGCGGAATCAACATGCCGACAGTGGTTTGCACTTGCTTGTGCTGGTCTTCTGCCTCAGGTGTAAATTCCGCGGACGCTTCGGAATCAGTAAACGTGGGAATCAAGTCCAGATCCATACCGTCTCTGGTGCTGTAATCAAGCATGACCCCATTAAACTGGGAGTAAGCCGACTCTCTGAAGTAATAGGAACCATTAAGTGGTTCATAATCGTTTCGAAAAACGACAACGGCAACGGGAGCTTGTTTGTCTTGTGCAGTATTTTCGCCGTCCCGAAAAGGGTTCTCTTGTTGCCGGTTGTTGCTTGAGAACTCTTGACCGGTCAGGCCCATATCATCAGTGACGCTTGGGGTCGGCAGCCCGAATAATTGCACGTAGGCAGCCAGTGAAAGACAGAGCAAGGCAATAACCGTGAAATGATAGGGTAATCGCCTCTGATCGTTCTCGACCATAAGAAGCGCTGACATTGCAATCACTGCGAAACATCCGATTACCATGAGGATCGTTGCCGGATCGATGCCTCTAATCAAAGCATAATCCCCGATGAAAAAGGGCCTATGAATCATGCCGTTGCGGTGAGCGGAGAGCGTGATAGTGAATGCAGTGGCGACGAAAAGAATCTCCAGAACACCGCCATACCGGGTTCTGAGAGCAAGGCTGCGCAGCAAGAACGATGCCATAAAGCAAATGCCGAACCACAAAAATGCTTCGGCGGAGTTAAATGCGCCGATCGGAGTGAGCAGAGAAGACAGCAAATCAGATTTTACTATTTGACCCGCTAACCAGTATGTGAGCGCTGAAAGGCCTAGAGTCGAAAGCACGATCGACGAGAGCCGAACTTGATACAGAGGCCTTGCGTTTATCGACTGATCTGCGGACAAGCAACCAATGAGACAACCTAGGACAGCGGTAGTGGAGCCACTTTCTACCGTTAGGCTTAGGCTTAGCGCCCAGAAAGCAATGGCAAAGATGACTGCACGCAGCATTCCAGGGATTCGCTGAGCAGTATAGTTCGATTCTGAGCTATTCATTGAATTCAGACCTTGCGAAGAAAATTGTCAAAGCTGACTCCGGATTCACGATCAACAACCATTGTGGATTCTACTTGCTGACCAATCTCGGTCAATAAATTGAGAAGTTCCTCCCGATTACCAGGTTTTCGTGAGCTGATCTTTGATGAGATTTGCTCCTTGAACAGGAACGCGTGCCACCACTTTGAAGCCTTTGTTTCCTGCAGACTGTCAGTGGCCAAGACGAGTGAGTAGTGACCCGGGTGGGATAAAAAGGTCTTACGTAGATTCTCAAGGTTGGCATGTTGTTCCGCTGCCGCGAATATGATGCAGTGCGCGGGGCGGACGCAACCCGCTTGGTCGAGAAAGCGATCGAATCCATATGCATGGGGTCGTGACAGCCCTCTGGATCCGGCAATAGCTATCAGTGCTTCGGCATTTTCTGAGACAGGTTTTTCGTAGCCATCTGCACCAAAGGCCCAGTCTTCACCCAGCGCGCCGCTTTGTATTGCAGCGCGCGCAACGGCAGCCGCAGCTTCGTCGTTTTCACTGGTGAGAAGAAAGGCAATGGTACGCTTGTTCTGAGAAACGCTGTGCTCGGGCAGTCGCACGTTGAGTTGTCTGTTTCTTGCATAGACCTTCCACATTATATTCTTAGTCGAATCACCCGGCGAGTAAGGCCTAATTTCCATGCGGTCACCCTCTGGTTGGCCGCTCAGGTTCGGCATACCATCTTCTGCGGTCATGGAGCGCAGTATAGGCAGCTGTTTTATGGCATCTAGTTTTGGTAAGGCCTGGCATTGTACTTTTTGGCCCATCTGCCATGAGAATTGACAAAACCCTAAGACATCCTGGACCGAGAACTCTCTGATCAGTAATTCAGTCAAGCAACGCTTATTCGGGAGGACTTCCTCGCAGAGCCGCTTGTGTTTGCCCAAGCGGGTTCGAGTTTCAATCGAATCAGGAAAGGTTACCCTCCAGCTTAGCTTGACCAAAGGGGGAAAGGTCGCTGTCGGCATGCTGAAACCTGTTTCATTAGGATAGCCCACTTCTATCTTCACTTTTTTGGAGGCACCGAGTCTGGCGATTTCCCGGCGAATCCTTCGCTGCATGAACAGCCCAAAGCAAACGGTGCAAAACAGACAGCTTATAAGTATGACCAAGGCTGATATGGTCAGTGCGAATACCACAAGATCCATAGAGCCGTAGCCAAAAGTGCGTAGCGCCCAAGCTGATGACAAAAGGGTGAACAGACCTTGTAAGGTCAGGGGAAACAAGCCCATCAGAGTGTGTAACGATTTTTTCGCCGATAGTATGGCAGTATATAGTGTGCACTGTGACAAAGGGTTCAGGTCTCAGTCGGGAAACAAAGCCAAAATTCTGGCACGGACAGGTGAGTCACTCAATCACAGCGGTCAGCAGTGGGTCTTCAAGGCCGAGCAGACAAACCATGAGCTGCATTAAAGCCGAACTCGCACTTTTGGGTATGGTCACTGCTGAACCTGAGTCGCCAGATTTCTATCTTTGTGCTCGATTATTTATCAACTGTTCAACTACCACTGGATCCGCTAGGGTTGAGGTGTCTCCTAGGTCTTCAAGTTCGTTCGCAGCAATCTTTCTCAGAATTCGTCGCATAATTTTTCCGGAGCGAGTCTTTGGGAGTCCCGGCGTAAACTGAACGATTTCTGGTTTGGCGAAGGACCCGATTTCACCGGCAACGAATTGAGTGAGCTCCTTACTGAGCGAGTCGCTCGGTTCACTCCCAGTCATGAGAGTGACATAGGCATAGATTCCCTGGCCTTTGATGTCATGGGGATAGCCGACTACGGCAGCCTCTGCAACAGCATCATGAAGCACCAGCGCGCTTTCTATTTCCGCCGTTCCCAGTCGATGGCCGGAGACGTTAATAACATCGTCCACTCGCCCTGTTACCCAGTAATAGCCGTCTTGATCTCTCCTGGCACTGTCTCCCGTCAAATAGTAGCCCGGATAGGCCGAGAAATAGGTATTGATACAACGCTCATGGTCACCAAACACTGAGCGGATCTGGCTCGGCCAGCTTTGAGAAATCACCAGATTGCCCTGAGCTGGGCCTTCAAGCTCATTTCCGGCGGCATCCAGCAGGGCGAGCTTGACCCCAAAAAATGGTTTTGTTGCAGAGCCAGGTTTAAGGTCTGTCACGCCCGGCAAAGGAGTAATCATGATGGCGCCAGTCTCAGTTTGCCACCAGGTGTCCACAATCGGACAGCGCGACTCGCCAATTACTGAATAATACCACTCCCAAGCTTCAGGATTGATTGGCTCTCCAACAGAACCGAGGATTCTGAGAGTTGTGCGGGATGTTCTGGTCACCGGATCGTTACCCGCGGCCATCAATGCTCTGATTGCCGTGGGTGCTGTATAGAAAATATTGACCTGATGTTTATCCACTACTTGCCAGAAGCGGGAATGATCAGGATAGGTCGGCACCCCTTCGAACATCAAGGTTATTGCTCCATTTGCTAGCGGGCCATAGACAATGTAGGAGTGGCCGGTGACCCATCCGACATCCGCGGTGCACCAATAGATTTCGCTATCGTGGTAATCAAACACGTACTTGTGTGTCATCGCGGCGCAGAGCAGATAGCCAGCTGTGGTATGCATGACGCCTTTTGGCTTCCCTGTGGATCCAGATGTATACAGAATAAACAAGGGGTCCTCGGCATCCATGATTTCTGGTGCGCATTGAGGACTCTCCCGAGATACGGCTTCCTGGTAATCCACATCACGACCTTCAATCCAAGCTGTTTTTGCGCCGGTCCTGTTAACGACGAAAACCGAATGAACGTTGGGGCAATCATTTAGCGCAGTATCAACGTTCGACTTCAACGGTATAATTCTACCTCCGCGCACGCCTTCATCAGCAGTGATGACAGTCTGACAGTCTGAATCTAGGATACGATCTTTGATTGATTCAGGTGAGAAGCCCCCAAATACCACTGAGTGAATGGCTCCGATTCTTGCACAGGCGAGCATCGCATACGCTGCTTCGGGTATCATGGGCATATAAATACATACCCTGTCTCCTTTCTTTACGCCTCGAGTCTTGAGCGCGTTGGACAACCGGCACACGGCGTCATGCAGGCCCTGATAGGTGACCTCGAGATCCTGATCTGGTTCATCTCCTTCCCATATTATTGCGGTCTGGTCGCCACGACCTTTCAGATGTCTGTCAATGCAGTTGTAGCTAGCGTTAAGCTTCGCGCCGTGGAACCAATTGGCAGTGGCGTTGGCGAAATCACTGGTACTAACCTTATCCCAGGGTTCATTCATCGTGAGAAACTCAGTTGCTTGCTCAGCCCAAAAAGTCTCGGCATCTTCGATGGATTTTTTATACATTTCGTCGTATTCGGAGACAGAGAGATGGCTATAAGACGCTGCGTTCTCTGATACAGGATAGGTTTTTTCTTCTGACATGCTGTTTACTCGGACGGCACATGTTTAAAACAAATCGCAACTCACATCATAAAGATCTGCCTTTGGAGATCCTAGCGCGGGTAGGCAATTCATTCGCGATAATTAAGCGGTTTTTAAGACTCGTCTTGAGTATGCCTTAAAGGTTGTGGCGCCTCAACAGACTGTCACCTAACTTTCACAAGGTTAGTTCGCGCTGGGTAAAATTGACTAAATCTTGAGAGTCACGTTGTCGATCAAGCGGACGTCTCCTAGAAACGCAGCAGCCAGAATCACGAGCTCTTTGTCATTATGAGAAGCCAGCTCTAGACTTCTTGCATCGCAAATGTTGAAGTAATCCGGCATCATCCCTTTGGCTTTGAGGGAATGTTTAGCATCCTTCTCAACCTTGCGGAATTCTTGATTGCCTTGCTGGATCAGCTTTGCGGTTTGCTGTAACTGCTGAAACAAGGCTGGAGCAATCAACCGTTGCTTTGACGAAAGGTTGCTGTTCCTTGAACTCAGTGCCAGGCCCGAATCTTCGCGAACGATCGGTAGGCCATGCAGTTGGATGGTGAAGTCGAGGTCAGCGATCAACTGTTCGATGATGCGGTATTGCTGGAAGTCTTTGAGACCAAAATAGGCGTGGTGAGGCAAAATCAGGTTAAACAATTTTGTTACCACGGTAGCGACACCCTCGAAATGCTTTGGCCTTGTTTTACCGCAGTGATTCTGTGCGAGACTTGGAACAATTGTGCTGGTTTTTATGGAGCCTGCGGAGCCATACATCTCTGAGTTATCTGGAGCAAACAGCAAATCACAACCAGTTTCCTCAAGCAAACTCTTGTCTGACTCCAAACTGCGGGGATAGTTTTTTAGATCTTCATTTTTACCAAACTGAAGCGGGTTTACAAAAATTGTTGCGACTGTGTACTGACGCTCAGCCAGCGCTGCCCTTACCAAGCGCAGGTGCCCCTCGTGCAGATTGCCCATGGTTGGAACCAGCCCGATCTTTTCATCGGAAAGTCGTATTTTTTGCAGCGCCTGACGCAAATCTGATTTTGTCGTGACAGTGAGCATTGAAAGTGCCGAAGAATTAATCGAAACAGTGTTCTGCGGCTGGAAATTTCTCGGTCTTCACCGCACTTACGTAGCTTTCAATAGCGCCAGGTATTCCACTCTTATTGTCTACGAGAAAGTTTTTTACGAATTTTGGTGTGATTGGAGAGACTCCAAGCACATCATGAAGCACCATAATTTGCGCTGTAGTATCAGGGCCTGCTCCAATGCCGATTACCGGAATTTCCAGCGAGTCAGTTACGGTCTTCGCCAGTGCTCGAGGTACGCACTCAAGCAGCAGAATATTCGCACCCGAATCCTGAAGCAATGAGGCCTCTTCGACAATAGCCTGCGCCTGTTTCGTGTCTCTGCCTTGAACGTGAAAACCGCCAATCCGATTTACAGACTGGGGTGTCAAGCCCATGTGTGCGCACACTGGAATACCACGCTCGGCCAGAAGCTTGGTGGTGTTTGCGATCCAGGCGCCACCCTCAAGCTTGACAATTTGGGCGCCAGCTCTCATCAGAGACGCAGCATTCTTCAACGTCTGAGTCTCGGACGCGTAACTCATAAAGGGCAGATCAGCCATTATTAAAGCGCCTTTATTGCCCCGCTTCACGCACTCTACGTGATAAACCATATCAGACATTGTTACTGGAAGGGTACTGTCGTGACCCTGCAGAACCATTCCCAATGAGTCACCGACGAGAAGAACTTCGACGCCCGCGCTACTGGCAATATTAGCAAAGCAGGCGTCGTACGCTGTTAAGCAAGCGAACTTTTGACCCGCCTCTTTGATTTTTTGTAGCGTCGTCAAAGTGACATTCTGGCTGTGAGTTTGCGTACTCATGTGGTCTTACCGTCGTTGTGAATTGAGCGGGATAGGATAGTAAATGGTATCGCAGCCTCGT
>MDTD01099538.1_pt1 | contig 17047 bp, 14 predicted proteins | sample 811221 | NCBI WGS metagenome assembly MDTD01 (sample SAMN05326646, study PRJNA326480) | marine metagenome | isolation source: seawater | place: Pacific Ocean: South West | collected 2011 | reverse complement strand
CAATAAGTCTCGGCAACATCGTCGGGATCAGCAAAATTTTTTGGATCGTACTCTGAACCAAAGAGTTCTTTCATGACCGGCACGTCCAGGTTGCAGTCTAGCCTGAAGTGGGCGATATGAATGCCGTTGACTGCGTAGGCCTTTGCCAGACTTTGAGACAAGGCACGCAGACCGAACTTGCCTATGGCATAAAGAGGAAACCGCGCGGATCCCCGGAGCGCCGCTGTTGCACTTGAGAAAAAAATACTGCCTTGGCGTTTTTCAATCATATTCGGCAGCACAGCCTTTGCTGCAGCAAATGCACCGACCACTTCTTCATGGTAGGTTTTTTCAAGAGCCTCATAGGTCATATCCAGCGGCATACAGGAATCAAAACGGCCGCGGACGTTGTAAATCAGAAGCCTGATCTCACCCATCTCCTGATAGATATCCGCTACAGCGGATTCGACGGTCTGGGGCTGAGTCACATCCGCCGAGAAAAAACGGGCGGTGCCTGAATTTTCTTCTATCGCCTCAATGGCATGAGCACAGTTTTTTTCAGACCGGGAAACCAGTGCGAGATCGAAACCCTGTGCCGCGAATTTGGCAGCAAGCGCCCGACCAAGACCTTCTCCCGGGCCGATGATAATGCCTAAAGGCCTCGTCATAACTAATCTGGATTTATTCCCTAAAAGGTCTGCTTTCTCAGGATCAATCAACTCGAATTATTCGAAATCGTCTGAACATCGTCTGTCAATCTATCCAGGCTAGCCTGGCACCCGTGGTTCATGGGCATACTCCATATTCTGCTTGGTTATAACTTTGGGGTTTCAGACCCGCGTGAAACCAGTTAACCAGGGTTACACAGTCAAACACGGGCCACCCTAGCTCAGATGAAATGAAGGCGGAAAATGGCGCCAAGTTTGTGCACTCCAAAACAACAGCACCAAGATCCGGATACTCGGCTTGAAACTCATGTGCTGCAGCGAGAACCTCGTTACGGAGCGTATCGAACGAGATCGAATTATCACCATCGTTTATCCAACGGACAAACTCTCCATCAATCGGCATTCCTCTAATCGGCGTGTCTGCAGGGACATTTACCGCTTCTAAATAGGCGCCTCGCAGAGCTTGGTCGTTGTAAGTCATAACCCCAACTCGCTTCTGTGTTCCGATGAGGACTTGGGCCAGCGGGACCTGAAGCAAACTCGATGACGCAACCGGGACTCCGCAGTAATCCGCAAGTTCATTTTGATAAATTGAGAGAAAACCACAGGTCGTTGTAACACCTTTAACGCCCTCTTCCACCAACTCTCGCGCCGCAACCTTAAAGGGCTCCAACAGACTCGCATTATGCAGATCTGTCATCTTGGTCGGGATCGCCTCATCTACGATCTTGTAACTTACGGGGAACTCCCAGGTGTCCGCATTTCCGATGTCGCCGAGGTAACGAATAAAATCGGTTCGAACCATCAGAATACCGATATCTATGCCGCTGTATATCCGCGACCCATCGAGCCCTCTTTGTCGATCAGACATAGTGCAACTCCATACCTTTCACCTGGCCACCTAATTCAGCGACAAACTTAGATTCCCGAAAGAAGATGCTTTTATTGTATACAATGAAACTGACGTAAAAGATTTTCGAAACTTCTATAACAAGTCTTTTGATCGGCAACTTAGTCATTCGAATCTCTGCCCAAAGCGTTGGCCTTGGACTCCTCCTGTTATGCCTGATCCAAATGTCATGGCAAAGTGCCATAGTGAAAGCCATTGGGGATACCTTTGCTAACTCACAAATTGTATTTATTCGAGGATTTTTTGGACTCCTGCTCATCCTCCCTTTTGTCTGGCGGTACCGGTACGCAGCACTCCAGTTCAATAATCTAAGCTTGCATCTGCTGCGGGCGCTGTTTGGCGTTTTGGCGATGGCATGTCAATTTTTTGCGTTCGCACACCTCCCTTTGGCAGAAGCAACATCCTATTCATTCACGATGCCTCTGTTTCTGACATTCCTGGCAGCAACCTTTCTTAGAGAGGTCATATCAAAAACGATATGGGTCGCGACCTTTATAGGCTTTGTTGGGGTTCTCATTATTTCTCAGCCTAGTCAGTTGAACTTTCAACTTGCCGCACTAATTGCACTTAGTGGTGCACTTTTTCATGCTGTGGTTGTGGTACTTATCAAGAAACTTTCTGACCTTGAGCCCACAATCACCCTAATGCTCTACTTCCCCCTTGTTGCCGTGATCGCCTTTTCGATTCCTGCATTTACTCACTGGACTCACCCTGACCCGATCCAGTGGACTTATCTAATCATGATAGCGGTCCTGGGCGTCTGCTCCCAGTGGTGTTTCATCGAAGCCTGTCGGCGAATCAGTACACCGTTGATTGCGCCGCTTGATTACACCCGTATTGTTTATGCAGGAGTGATTGGTTACGTCTTCTTCCATGAGTTACCGAGCCTCTTTGAAGTTACCGGGATGCTTGTCATATTAGCCAGCACCCTATTTATTACCGTGCTGAAAAGCAAACAAAGCAACACACAGGAAACCGTAAAATGAATGAATCATCTGTTCGGGAACTGACTGAATCCCCAGAGGAATACCATGATCGGGTCAAGGGGCTATGCGCTGCTTTGCGATCCGACCGCCTGGATGGAACGCTCGTTTTCAATCCCGATCATATCTTCTGGCTCACAGGGTTTCAGACCATCGGCTACTTTACATTTCAGGCGCTCTTCATCACGCCTGACCAGCATGTCGTTTTGGTTTCAAGAACTGTAAACCAGCCGCTCGCCCGTATTAATCCCATAATCAACTCCTTCGTTGCCATCTGGGATACCGAAATTGGGATCGAAGCACTGACTAACGTTCTTAATCAGAGTTCCCGTACTCACGGCAAACTGGGTTTAGAGACAGACTCCAATAATTTCACGATCAATGATTACCAGTTTCTTACCTCCCATCTACAGTCGAGTGTTGTCCCCTGGAATTACGACTACCAGAAGTTCCGAAGGCGGAAAACTGCCAACCAACTTACGTGGATGAAGCGGGCAGGCCACGCAGCAGTCAAAGGGCTTGAAGCGGCAGTGAGTGCAATCCACGTTGGGGCATCTGAAAACGATGTTGCAGCCGCGATGCATCACGGCTCTATTTCAGCGGGAAGTGAGTACCTTGGGCACCCTCCTCTTGTTGTTTCGGGGCCTCGCACTGCACTTTGCTTTGCTATGTGGAAACGACGTGTGATCGAACCGCAGGATGTCGTTCTTCTCGAGAGTGCGGGATGCATTAACCGGTACCACGCGATGGTATCGACGTCAGTAGTGGTGGGTAATGCAACGGCCGATCAGCGGGAATCGGCGCGAGTGATCCTGGAAGTCCTCGAAACTGCGATAGACACGGTCAAACCCGGGATCCGGTCACAGGATGTCGATGCAGCCTGCCGAAACGTCACCGATCAGGCGAATCTTTCCCAATATTTTCTTCATCGCACCGGGTATGGGATTGGTATTGGCTTTCCACCCAACTGGTCTGAAGGTCATTTTCTGGCCCTACGCAAAGACGACGACACAGTACTCGAGCCAGGAATGACCTTCCATTGCGTTCCCACTCTGTTCCGCGACTCGTTCGGGATGTGCTTCAGTACCAGTATAGTCGTAACTGACACCGGCTGCGAGATACTCACACCGTATCCAAGAACGCTTATCGAACTTTCTTCATGAAATTCATTCACGACAGCCCGTCCACGGTAGAGCTCTTCTTTCGTTATGTCGAAACACACCCGCAACAGATATTTGCCAAGTTCGGTGAAAGAACACTAACGGCAAGTCAGTTGCGCAACTTGGTTCAGGAGACGTCTCAGCATTTGCGTGATCTCGGAATTGAGCCGGGAGATCGAGTGGCTTACATGCTTGATAACAGCATTGATCTGATCGTGCTTGTGTTCTCATTGATGATTCTCGGATCAGTCCAGATCCCGATCAATACACGGCTTCGCAATCAGAGTCTCGAATTCATCGTTACCCACTCTGACTCAAAGTTAATTCTGGCTGAGGACCGCTACCAATCCACCATCAGGTCGATCGTCGGTGGTCGCTCCGATATTGATTTGATCTCTCGGCATTCAGAGCAATCCTTCCAATGGCCCAGCCGTAACGATGACCAACAATCAGTTCGTGACCTGGACCAGCAACTGGGGGCAGACGATGTTCAGTTTATTCTTTACACCTCCGGAACAACCGGCGAACCGAAAGGGGTTCTGGTCACGGATCGGATGCTGAGAGCTGCTGCAGACGCCTGTGCGAAAACCTCCTCTGCAGCCGTAGGCGACCGTTTTCTCCTATGGGAGCCACTATTTCACATCGGTGCCCTGCAAATACTTCCGCTTGTTCTGACTCATAACATCTCATTGATTTTGGTTTCCAAGTTCAGTGCAAGCCGTTTCTGGGCGTGCGTCCGATCAGAAAGGGTAACTAAAATTCACTTTCTGGGTGGGATCCTCCAGATTCTGCTACGCCAACCCGCCGACGATGACCGGAACCATTCGTGCCAAATTGCATGGGGTGGTGGCGCGCCAACTCATGTCGCCGAAGCCTTTGAACAGCGTTTCGGTATCGAAGTCCGAGAAAATTATGGGATGACCGAGGCCTCCAGCCTAACGTCCATTAATACCGACGGACATAAAGGCTCCGTAGGTCAGGTGGCACCCTATTTTGAAGTCAAGATCGTCTCTGACAGTGGCGCTCGCGTTGCAAATACTGAAACAGGTGAAATTCTTGTTCGAGCTAAGCAGGCTGGCCTCATCACCCCCGGCTATTTCAATAATCCCAAGGCGACCCAACGTACTATCAGAAACGGTTGGCTACATACTGGAGATCTAGGATCTATCGATTCCGATAATTATTTGTACTATCGCGGCCGACTGAAAGAATGTATTCGAAGGAAGGGAGAGAATATTTCTGGGTGGGAAATAGAACGAGTAATTGAACAACACCCGGTCGTTGAGCGGGCGGCCGCGATCGGGATCCCTAACGACCTAGATGATGAGGATATTAAACTCCTGGTCGTATTAGTAGAAGGCTCCGATCAAGCCCGCGCACTTGGTGAACTGAAAAACTGGTGTGGAAGTCAGTTACCGCAGTTTCAGTGGCCCCAATATCTGGAATTTGTACAGGGATTTGAATTGACCGGCACCGAAAGGATACGAAAAGAAACTCTTTCAAAATCCACCGATAGCGCCCATATCCTGGATCTCAGAGCACCTTAATCCAGGCGGACATAACCCAGAACCACTGATGTCGTTTGTCAGTGTGGGAAATGCTGCCGCACCTGGGGCAAGACTGTTTCCCCAAACTGTTCCAAAGAGCGCATCACTTGACCCTGCGGTAAATCTCCAAACTGGACAAATAGACTAACGTGGGTTGGTTGGATTTCCTCCAGCTCAGCAATAAGTTGATCCGAACACTTTTGAACGTCTCCAATTAGCGCATTCGTTTCAATTTCATCCAACGATAGTTCGCCGTCGGCGGGGAACTCTTCAAGCATATTGCCATTGAGGCTCTGCGTACGATTTCGCATGCTCGTTGCGACTCGCGCGGTATATCTGATGCTATCCGCCGCGTGTCCGACCTCGGTAGGATTATCGGAGATAAACAAGTTCCGCTGGATTGCGAAGGGCATTTCCGCTGGATCTTTTCCCACCTCATCGTATTTTTCTTGCCACCGTCGCTTAACTGATAACAACGAAGATGCACTTCGGGGACCCGCAGTCGCGAAAGGGGTGTATCCGCTCTGGGCAATCCTCTTCATCAATTCAGGAGAATCAGACAGCCCGGTAATCCACGTCTCGGGTATTTCGGTCTGAACGGGACTGATAGAAAGCGGCGCCTTTGGGATCTGATAGAACTCACCGTCATACTGGTACTCACTGGTCGAAAACGCCATTTCATAGATGTCTAAGGATTCGCGAAACATCTCTTTAGCCTGCTCGAGCTTCACATCGAATCTTTCAAACTCATAATTCTGATAGCCACTGCCTAATCCGACAACCAGTCTCCCATTTGCCAAATTATCGACCATACCAATTTCCTCCAGCATCCTTGCTGGGTTATAAAGTGGCGTAACGAGGCAGGCAGTGCCTAAGCGAATCGACTTGGTTTGTGACGCAAAGTAAGCGGCCATCACAAGAGGAGACGGACACATACAATAATTTGAGAAGTGATGCTCGGCAAACCACGCGATATCAAAGCCTAACTCCTCGGCAACCCGTGTCTGCTCCACGGTATCGGCATATATTTCCGGTACGGCTTTCTCGACCCGCCTTCTCGGCATCAAATGAAATATTCCGAATTTCATTGTTTCTCCACTCTATTTCTGATGATTATTGATTCTCAACGCTAATAGCCGACAATCGTCTCCCCGCCATTGGGACTAATAACTTGACCCGTAATGAAATCAGATTCCTCTGAAGCTAAGAACGCTACCGAATAAGAAATCTCTTCTGGTGTAGCCCAACGACCGAGAGGGACTTTCTTCTCCTTTTCGCGAATCTTCTCCATTCCTTGTACCTTGATTGGCATTGGTGTCAACACACCGCCTGGCGCAACCGCATTGACATGGATGTTAAATGGGGCGAACTCCTTAGCCCATGCTTTTGTTGCCCCCAACATCGCGGCCTTGGCAGCACAGTAGTGTGACGCGGTGTGGTATCCATTCATTCCCCATATAGAGGAGATATTGATGATCTTCCCACTCTTTCTTGCCTTCATCCCAGGAATGACTGCCTGTGCGCAGAGAAATGAGCCTACGACATGAATGTTCAGCATCTGGGTCAAACGTTCAAGGGAAACATCTTCAAGTTCACAATGTTCGCCAATTCCCGCGTTATTCACCAAAATGCTAACGCCACCGACCTGACTGACAGCATCGTCTATCATCGCCTTCACAAAATCAAGTTTTGTGATATCCCCAAGACATTCAACCGCCTGGCCGCCGGCCTCTCTAACGATTCTTCCGGTCTCCTCTAAGCCATCTTTGTTAAGGTCATTAATCACCACCACTGCTCCACGTTCGGCAAACACCTTGGCATGGGTCTGCCCCATACCAGAGCCCGCACCAGTAATCAGCGCGACTTTATTTTTCAGTTGTTTCAATTGCTATCTCCGGGTCAAACCATTGTTGCGCCGCCATTAACGATTACCGTCTCACCATTGATAAAACGATTTTTTTCAGAGGCCAAGAATAAGACCACCTCTGCAATATCAGAGGGTGCCGCAGCACGCCCAAGGGGATTTCTTTTAATGGCATTTGCTAACCAGCCTTGGCTTTGCGCCGTTTCAGTTGAAATTGGCCCCGGGCTAACGCCATTAACCAGCACATGGGGTGCCAATTCGGCAGCAAACGTCTTAGTAAGGCTAACGACGCCGGCTTTTGCAGCCGCATAATGCGCGTTCGTCACCTTTGGGATGTAGGCGTCGCTGGATGCAATATTGACCACTCTGCCGAAGGGTTGCTCCAACAGATCTTTCATGAAGCATTGCGTCACAAGGAAGACCGTCTTTAAATTGATTGCAATGAGGCCATCGAAATCGTCTTCAGTAATATCTGAAATCGCGACCGGGGTGTACTTGCCCACGTTGTTGACCACCGTATCGATCGTGCCGCAGGTCCGTAGTATTTCTTTTCGTGCTGCCTCTACTTCCTTCCTCACGGTCAGGTCTGCAGTAAGACCTAATACTCGACTGCTACCCAAAACAGATGCTTTTTCCTTGACCTCATTGGATTGATCTACCATGACGGTGAAAGCGCCACGTGCATGGAATTCCTGAGCAATAACGCATCCAAGGCCTGTGGCCGCACCTGTTATCAACGCCACGCGACCTTCGAATTCACGGGTGTCTATGTCTTTCTTTTCAGTTGTCATGGTCAACAAACGAGTGATTACCGAGCACCAGAAACCCCACCAGATGAACGCCCAGTCAATCCAAATTCAATATGCGTTTGATCTCTTTCAGATGAAGCTTAGCGGAGGCTGAACGATCCCGAAATTGGGCGGCGGTTTGTTTTGCAATCTCTGGTGGAATCTCCAGGAGCTCTTCGTTTTGCATCGAGGCGGCGAGCCACTGAATCTCACACGCCCTTTCCAAATAATAGAGGTCATCCAGTGCTTCCGCGACATTTGGCCCTACGACGATAACGCCATGGTGGGCCATAAAGAGCACTCTTTTCTCGCCCATCGCTTCTGCAAGCCGCCTGCCTTCATTCATATCGAAGGCAAGCCCGTTAAAGGTTCGATCATAGGCGCACTGATCAAGAAAGCGCGCTGAATTCTGGTGCACCTGGCGCAGTTCACCGCTCTTGATGGCAGTGAGGGCAGTTGCATAAGGCATATGCGTATGAAGTACAACCTTGGCGCTGGGATGCATCTGATGGATGGCGACATGAATCGTCGGCCCTGTTCTCAGCGCCTCGCCGTCGCCATCAATAGTATTCCCTTGCTCATCGATAGCCAGCAGAGCGTCGGGCGTCATTCGTGACCAGTGTCGGCCACGGGGATTAATCAGGAATCTGGGCGGCGATGTAGAAACCATCACACTTAGGTGATTGTCTACCCCTTCGTGAAATCCGCAGCGCTCGCACCATTGATATGCTGCTGCCAGATCTTTGCGCTCTTCCAGAAACGAGTTCACTTTGCCTTATCCGATTCTCCGCAGACTGCGACGTCTTAAGTATTCCGAAACAAGAATAATGGCCGACATAAACACCAGCATTACGGTTGAGACTGCCGCTAGCGTTGGGTTAACCCGCATAACCGCATCAACCCACATCTGTTTTGGCAGAGTAGCGAATTCCCCGCCAGTGAGGTAAATGGCCATTGTGAGTTCATCAAACGAGATGATGAACGCAAACATGAACGCTGCGATCAGGCCCCCTTTTATGATTGGGAACGTAACAAAGCGCAGCGTCTGGAGCTTTCCTGCCCCAAGCGTCCATGCCGCTTGGTCGAGCCGCAGATCATAGTTCTTAATCACAGCCATGACCGTCACGATAACATAAGGCATGGTGACGACCGTGTGCCCTAATATGAGCCCAAGGTATGTCCCGATGAGGTGCAACTTTGCAAAGAGGTAGAAAAGCGAGATCGCCAGAATAATGTGAGGGGTAATAATCGGAGAAACTAAAAACGCAAAAACGGCTCCTTTTCCAAAAAACTGTTTTCGTACCAGCATGAACGCTGCCGGGACGCCAACCAGCATCGCGAAGAATCCCGCAAACAGGGCAATAATTACCGACCGTCCAAAGGCCGCCGGGTAAGGAGACAGTTCTGCGACAAGAGCCTCGTACCATTGCAGTGAAAACCCTTTAGGCGGCCACGACAGAAACCCCTCCTCGGTGAATGAAACCGGCACGATAAAAAACGTTGGCGCGGCAAGAAAGAAAATCACCAGACCCGCGACAAACCAAAGAGACCGCTGTGAGTAATCGGTCCTGCGGCGAGCTGGATCTCGCTTTACCAACTTATCGTAGAGGGCGCCAAGCCATGCACAAGTCGACCCGACGGCGTTGAGGGCACCAACCCCAATCCGAGTCCCCAATCCCTCTTTACGCTTTGTTCCCGTATCAACAGCCTTACCCGAAGTTCCTCCTGACAAGGTTGATAAACCAAGCCAACGATCGTATAAGAAGAAAATAACCAATACAGTCACCAGCAACAACATCGAGATCGCACCGGCAAAACCCCAGTTCAGCATCGAGTCAATCTGGAACATAATCAATTGAACGATCATCGTTTCCCGGGCACTGCCGAGTAGCGCTGGGGTGATAAAAAACCCTAAAGACGTAACAAAAATGAGCAGACCGCCTGCCGCCACACCAGGCAATGACAAGGGGAAATAGATTCTCCAGAATGCCTGGCCTCGGCGAGCACCAAGAGTTCCTGCCGCCTTTGTCAGATTAGTATCGATATTTTCCATGACCGCTAACATGGTCAGTACACAAAGGGGCATCAGCGCGTGGACCATGCCGATCATTACGCCAGTAAAGTTGTAAATGATCTTAATGGGGTAATCAATGATTCCCAGCAAAATCAATAAGTCGTTGATTGCACCTTTGCGTCCGAGCAAGACAAGCCATGCGAATGTGCGAACCAAGAAACTCGTCCAAAATGGAAGCAACACCCATATGATCAGGGTGTTTCTCAGAGATGATTTGACGTTCGCCAACAAGTAGGCAACGGGGTAACCGGCAATAATGGCAAAAGCAGTCGTCCAAACCGCAACTTTGAGCGTAATCAGAAGTACTTTGGTATAGAGGTCTCCCTCGAACAAACGAGCGTAGTGGTCAACAGAGATTTTGCCATCGACGTCTGAAGCGCTCAGGCCGACAAGCAACGCCGTCGGGTAAACGAATAACAGCAACAAGAAGAGTACCGCCGGATAAATCGGCCATATCCGGACAAGACGACGCCATTTTTCAGAGACATTCATCAGTACACTCTCATCAGGGCTTTATAACGCCTCAGCTTCCCAGCATTATTCTTGCGTCACTTGTAGACCAGCCGAAATACACTTGATCCCCATCTTGCAGAGAGCCTCTGTGACTTCCAGTAAGCGTCGTAGCAACCAACTCCGATTCGTCTTCGAGTTCAAGAAAGTATTTGGTAAGCTGCCCGATCATAATCGTCTCTTTTAGCTTCCCTCGAGCAATATTTTCCTCACTGCCTTTATCCAACGAAACCCGAATATTCTCTGGTCTGATCATGTAGTGCACAGTCTCGCCATTAGATACTTGGTTATCGCAAATGCCACTGACGGCGACACCGTCCGCTCGCTCGATGGTTATCTCTTCCGCGGCTTGGCTGACAACCTTTCCCCCAAACAAATTTGACTCTCCTAAAAAATCCGCTGCGAATATTGATTTAGGCCGAAAATAAAGCTCTGATGGAGTTCCAATCTGTTCGATTCTTCCTTCATTCATCAAACAGACCCTGTCCGACATCACCATCGCTTCTTCTTGATCATGGGTTACGTAAATCACCGTGATCCCGAGATTGTCATGCAGGTGCTTAATTTCTCGTTGCAAAGAATCACGCAACTTCTTATCAAGCGCACCTAATGGCTCATCCATCAAAATGATAGAAGGTTCGTACACAAAGCAGCGGGCCAGAGCAATTCGTTGTTGTTGGCCTCCTGATAACTCAGCTGGGAAACGCTCTTGCACGTCGGGCAATTGAACCGTACGAAGCACGCGCGCAACCTGTTCATCAATCGCACTTGTAGACATCTTTCTCATCTTCAACGGGAATGCGATGTTCTCGTAAATCGTAAGATGCGGAAAAAGCGCGTAGTTCTGGAAAACCATACCCAGCCCACGTTGATGAGACGGGGTGTATGTCATCAACTCTCCATCAATCCAGATTTCTCCTGAATCCGGATCATTGAGTCCCGCAATTGCCATCAGCAACGTGGTCTTGCCAGAGCCAGAGGGTCCCAGTAGCGTCAAGAATTCCCCCTCAAGCAAATCTATCGAGGTCCCTTCCAGGGCGACTACGGGGCCGTAAGTTTTCCGAACGTTCTTGGCCTGAAGCTTGACTTGTCTTTCCATGAGAATCCCAGTGAAAAAAAATGGGTGCGCACCATCACTGGTGCACACCCACTCTCAGTTACTCATTTATTATTTGATTAACCAGGAACTAGGACAGCAGCCAGGTATTAAACCGCTCCATGATTGCATCCTTGTGCTCACCCCAATAAACATCATCTGCCGCGACCATATGCGGCAGATATTTTGGGTTGGTAGGCAATACTTTCGCCCTTTCTGGATCAATGTGCGCATACGCGCCTGGGTTTGTCGGCCCGTACGCCACGTGCGGGGTGAACTTCGCTTGGCGTTCGCCGTCAGCCGCGTACTCGGCGAATACACGGCACAAATCAACATTTGGCCCACCATTAAGAATACACCATCCTTCATAGGCCCACATCGCGCCGTTCCACACCATCTCGACAGGGGCGCCGTCGTCTATGGCCACCTGAGAGCGTCCGTTCCAGGTAAATGTGAGGTCAACCTCCCCAGTCTTTAGCAATTGTGAGGTCTGTGCACCACCCGTCCACCAGATATCGATGTGGGGCTTGATTCGGTCCATGCTCTTGAATGCACGATCCACATCTAGCGGATATATATCCTCCGGAGCAACGCCGTCAGCCATCAGCGCAAACTCAAGCGTATCGTAAGGATGTTTTCGAGCTGCTCTCGCCCCGGGAAAGTTCTCAACATCCCAGAAATCAGCCCAACTCTTGGGAGGATTCTTCCCAAGAGCAGTATCCGTGCGATAACACATCAGCGTGGCATAGACATCGTTGCCTGAAATAAATTCGCCGCGCATGCTCTCAGGTATCTGGCTCATATTCGGGCCGGGTCCGCCCGCACCATAGATCGGCGCAAGATATCCACCATTCGCGACGACCTTATGGGACGATTTACTCAAGAGAGCGCAATCCCAGGTATAGGTCTTGGTGTCGACCATCGCTTTAATTAGGCCCGTTGGCTCATGATCACCCTGGATACCTACGGCGGTAATACCGGAAACGCTTTTGAAGTCGTCGTAATAAGCTGCAGCAAATCCTGGGGTAAATGGACCACCCGGGTCCCGGCAGACAATCTTGCGATCGTCTGCTGAACGCACGAGGGCAGGGAAAGAAAGTAAAGATGACCCTACAACCGCACCCTTTAGAAGATTTCTTCTTTCTCGGTTGGGGGTTTGTGCAACAACCGTCGGTCTAAACTTGATCATGGTTGATCCTCTCCTAGGTTTATTGGTTTGAGACAATATGTGAATTGTCACTGGTTGTATACAATGGATCGTACTCCATGTAAACCCACAACCATTGTGAGTAATAAACCGTTGTACGTTAATTTCTATATTAACTCGACATGAAGGCGAAAGATGGCTAAACACTCTGAGGGGAAAGGGCTGTTGCCGATGGACGCCGCATCGCCGACAAGTCAACTAATTAAAAATATTGAATCCAAGCCTCTGCCTCAGAGCGTCCCTCGCTTTCTTGATGACAGAACCCGCTCCCACCCGGATACAATCTTCCTAAATTTCTTTGATGACGGCGATACTCTCAGTTACCAGGAATTTACCCGTCTGACCAAAAATTTCGCCCAAGGCCTTCGTCAAGCAGGCGTCTGCCAAGGACAGCATGTTGCAGTAATGCTGCCGACAGGCCGCTACTACCCGATCACCTGGATTGCTCTGTCTCGCTTAAGTGCGGTAACCGTCCCCATTAATGTTCGATACACGGAGAGAGAGATCCGATTTGTAGTCACTGATTCGGACTCTGAGTTCTTGATTATCGCTCGTGAGATTCTGGAAAGCCTGCCTGGCCTAGATCTTTCTGATCTTATCGATCCGGATCGAGTCATCGTTCTAGAAAACTCTCCTGATGATGACTCTGGCTGGCACGCTGTCCTCAACGCCGGATCAACTAACCCTGTGATCAGCGACGGCAGCCCCAGCCTTGAGACCGTGATGAATATCCAATACACCTCGGGCACCTCTGGACTTCCGAAAGGCGCTATCCTCGACAACCGTTACTGGTTGACCTTCAGCCGCAACGGGGCAGCGCAATTCCTCGACCAGTTAGAGCGGATTCTCGTCGCTCAGCCGTTTTATTATGTAGACGCTCAATGGTTAATGTTGATGGGATGCTGGACGGGTGCTACTCTTTTCATCGCGCGAGAGATGCACTCCAGTAAATTTATAGAATGGTTAAGGAGGTATCGCATCCAATATTGTAATTTTCCGGAAGTCGTTTCCCGCGCGCCCGCGACTTCTGCTGACTTCATGGAACACCTGATTGCGATGTCCTGCTATAGCCACAGACCTACAAATTTTCCCAAGTATGAACAACGTTTTGGCGGGAAAGCACGGCAGGGCTTTTCGATGACAGAAGTGGGCTGTGCCCTATCGGTCCCCTTTGATGCAGACCACGTCACGGGATCCGGCACAGTTGGACTCCCGGTCGCATTTAGAGAGGTTCGTATCTGCGACAAAGACGGTAATACACTGGAAGATAACCAAGTTGGTGAGATTTGTATTAAAGGAAGCGGGCTCTTTCGCGGCTACTACAACAACCCTGACGCTACCCGAAGTGCAATCCACCCAGGCGGCTGGTTTAGAACCGGAGACATAGGAAGGCGAGATGAAAACGGCTGGTTCTGGTATCTCGGACGCATTAAGGATATGGTCCGGCGAAGCGGCGAAAATATTTCTGCGGTCGAAGTAGAGCAGGTCTTACGTGGTATTGATTGTGTTATTGAGGCTGCCGTATTGCCCGTGCCCGACGAACTGCGAGGAGAAGAAGTAAAAGCTTATCTGAGGCGTGCGCCTCAATTCACTGATGATCTAGCAATAATTAGCGCGGTGGTTGACTACTGCGAATCAAGGCTAGCCCCATTTAAGATTCCACGTTATTTTGAATGTATTGACGAATTTCCAAGAACCCCGAGCAACAAGATAAAAAAATCTGACTTGATCAACGCCAAGCCCGACTTACGGGTTGGTGCTTGGGATCGGGTGGAAACAAAGTGGCTGTAGAAGTTTGCATCAATCATTCGGGCTACTATCAATAATACGGAGGAGAAATGCGAAAACCATTATCTACAGAACAGCTCGATGTGTTGCGGACCCAATTTGGAATAGGGACGAGGCTGTGGAGCAAAATGTTTTCGGGACTAACTGCCCTCATCTACCGAGAAGAAGGCTACGATGCCGTTCATGCGCTTTGGCGCGAGGTGCTCGCATCACATCAAGACGAGCGATATCACGAAGGACTTCAAAAACTCGGAATCGATCAGGATCCACCCGCGGTTGCGGCTGCCAAATATCACTATTACACAAATTTGATTGGTGGACTCACGATGCATTATGCAGAAGAGAGCCCAAAAAAGGTGTGGATTCGCTACACCGCGCCCAGTTGGACCTACGATGGTGTCGCCATGTTGGCGATGCCGGGAGATCTCAGGCGCACTATTCTTGGCACCTGGCATCCGCGCAACGGCGAAATGATGGGCTGTCCAAGACTAGGTTGGGTCGCAACCAAATTCATCATGGAAGGTGATCCTTATGATGAAGGTTACTTCATGGAGTACGATCACGACCTCTCACCTGAGGAGCGATATCGGATAGAGTCGGTTAGCCAGTCACCTCCACATGATCCAGAACGTGCGCCAACCCTGGATGAGAAAGTCTGGCCAGAGGAACGTCTCATTCGTGCGCGGCGAAACTTCTCATCTCGATACCTTAGAACCACCGTAGAGGTACTATATCGGCAGCTTGGCGAAGCTCGTGCCCTCGAAGTGGTTTCCAAAGCTATGCGACTTCTGGGGATCCAGTATACGCATGAACTTTCTCAGACTTTGAATCGTAGTGGTCAGGGATCCCGGGAGGTCGCCGCTTTTATCGGTCAGATCCTACATTGCTTCTCCCAAGATTTCGAAATAAATGAATCAACTCCTACGCAACATGACATTATCCTGCGCAGTTTTCATCCCTTTGAAGCTGATGCCGCAGATCATCTAAAGCAAGCATTCTTCTGTTTTTTCGAAATGCTCACCTGTCAGATTAACGGAAACATCCGTATAACTCGCCGACCGATCAATCCTATCGAAGATCTTTGGGAGATTGAGGATACGGGTTCTTGGCTTTGGTAATTACAACCAATTAATTGAGGATTCACAAGAAAATATCATGAGTAATCACGTTTTGCTTTCGAGAGTGGGATCAACCGCGGTCATCACCCTGAATCGGCCGGAAAAATTAAATGCCTGGGATACCCCGATGCGTGAAGCACTCACCAAACTGCTCGGGGAAGTCAACGTAGACACACAGGTCCGCTCGATAGTCCTTACGGGCGCCGGTGACCGTGCCTTCAGTGCTGGTCAAGATCTGGATGAGACGATGCATTTTTCATCAGGGCACGAGGGCGGGGATTGGTTTCTGACGTGGAGAAAGTTTTATGACTCAGTCCGGAATCTCGATAAACCTTGCATCGCTGCACTCAATGGCGTCGCTGCCGGCTCAGCTTTTCAGTTTGCGATGCTCACCGATATCCGCGTGGGTCATGCGAACAGTGCTATGGGCCAACCTGAAATTAATTCGGGAATTGCGAGCGTGCTAGGACCTCTGCTGATGGCACCACGAATCGGACTTTCGCGAACTATTGAACTGACGTTAACCGGCAGAATGATGGATGGCATTGAATGCGAAAAGATTGGCTTAATTCAACACCTCGTCGATCAGGGTCAGGTGGCAGACGTGGCTCTGCAAATCGCTGAAGACTTGGGTAGGAAGCCGCCCGTTGCGATGCGCCTCAATCGCCAGCGATTTCGCGAGATGACTCAAGCCGATTTTGACGAGGCGTTTTCTAGCGGGATGAAGATTCAGAAGGAGGCATTTGAATCTGGTGAACCTCAAGCGGCTATGAAAGCTTTCTTTGAGCAACGCAAAAAAAGAAAAGGTCCCAATCACTGAACTTTGGGTCAAGACCCTGAGCTGCACGGAATCTAAAGATCAGGGTTAGTCATAACGACAATCCGGAACCGCAAACGGCAGAGCCGAAATAACCGCATCGGAGATGACTCCCCCGGGCATCGCCACCTTTACCGGAGTCCCTGCAGTCCAGTGAGATCTTAAGATCATCGATAAACCCACATTTCTCCCGAATGCGGGAGACCAGATGGCGCTGGTCACCTGACCCAACTTGATGCCATCGACCAATACCGGCCAAGGTTTAGCGCACGGCGGGCACCGTTCACCCTCGATGAGCAGTCCGCGCATGCGCTGATTGGGACCTTCGGCACTAATTTTTTCAAGGGCTGAACGACCGATGTATTCGATCTCACCATTGAGATGGCAAAAACGGTCGAGATTGATTTCGAGGGGATTATTCTCACGGGTCATCTCGTTACCATACGAAAACAGTCCTGCTTCTATTCGTTCGATCAGGTTAGGACAACCCGGCGCCACCTCGAGATCCACGCCTGCATCCCATAAGGTGTCCCACAGT
>MDTD01097480.1_pt1 | contig 17048 bp, 11 predicted proteins | sample 811221 | NCBI WGS metagenome assembly MDTD01 (sample SAMN05326646, study PRJNA326480) | marine metagenome | isolation source: seawater | place: Pacific Ocean: South West | collected 2011 | reverse complement strand
TGAGGATCCGGGCATCAACGACCCAGAACCGGAACCACAGGCGGCGCCGGAGCCCGACCCGGAGCCGGAGCCCGAACCGGAGCCGGAGCCGGAGCCAGAGCCGGAGCCGGAGCCGGAGCCGGAGCCCGAGCCGGAGCCGGAGCCCGAGCGGGAAGTGAAGGGCCCATTTGCAATCGACGCTCTCGTTGACCGTCTTGCTGAAGCTGTAACCCTCAGCGCGCGGAAATCAGCGATAGACTCGCTAATCGGCCATGCATTCCCTCTTGCGATGAAGGTCACCGGTCTCGATCGCACCATTGGCCCAGGATTGTCAAAGAAACTCCTATTCGGGACAACCGTCATTGCCACATCCGCTCTCCTCGGAGAGGTAGAAATGAGGTTAGGAGTTGATCAACAATCACCCTCTATGGGAGACTCCCTTGACATCCCTGTCAAGATAACTGGGTGGAATTTCGCCCATGGAAGGCCTATACTGGAGATGGCTCTCGACTGAAGTTCAGTGACCTGCTGCTTCGAGCGCTTCCCTAAGCATCTCTTCGAGACTTATAGCCGGTCTGAATCCAAGACGCCCCTCTATCTCTGAGGCATCCACTATACCGAAGACCTGCCCCTCAGAACTCTGCCCATATTCCGCTTCGCAACCGGTCATTTGCGCATATGTCTCCGCGAGGTCCCTCAGCGGGATCCCCTTTCCGGACCCCACAGCGAGACTCTCTCTTGTCGGCGGCGGGCTGGAAAGCACGCCCAAAACGCACTGTGCCAAGTCATGGACGTGTACGAAGTCCTTCATCTCGGAGCCATCCCCTGGTACGTTGACCCAACCAATGGGGGATTCCTCGGCCCATTTGTGGAGCAGACCATTCCCAGGTGGCCCGCTGAGCGGGACTCCCTGGACATTCGAGGCTCGAAGTATGCTCACAGGACGTTCAGGAGTCGCCTGCTCGAGCGCCATCTCTTCCATCCAAAGCTGTGCCTCTGCGGCAACGTCTCTGGGCGCGATAGTTGAATCGGATCCGTAGTAGGGCTCCCCTTCTTCCCATTGGGAGTGGACTCGAAGCGTTCCAACTACTATCAGGTGAAGCCCACCATGCCTGCCAACGGCCTCTAGGACCGGACGCGATCGCTCTCGCATCTCAAGCATGGTTTGCCTGTCATCACGGCCCAAAGCCGCATCAGGAGCCCAGGAGTTGATGTGTATCACTGCGGTGCACGGAGTGAGAAGAGCATCGAGCATCATGGGCTCCGAAAGGGCCTCGTTAGGTACGACAATGGCGTCTTCGCCTAGCATCTCTGCGATCCACGGCCCGACGAATCCATCAGACGCGGTGATAGCAACCCCCATCTCTCTCGCCCTAAAACGAATTTCTACGTCTAAGAGTGTGTCGGTATAAGATTCCGTGTAAACGCATCCTTCAAGCACCTCTTACGCCGGCCACACTACAGGCATATCCATGGATCAACTTCCGAACCTCGGTCGAGAATTAGAGATGCTTTCTGAAATGGGCATGGAGTCCATCGATGAGCTATTTGCCGATATCCCCGGGGATGTCCGTAGGAATGACCCATTACCCCTCCCCGAGCCTCAGTCGGAGGAAGAGATACTAGCAGACGCCCAGCGTCTGCTTGGAGCCAATACTCATCTAGACTCACGTCCCTCTTTCATCTCTGCCGGATTAGCGAGGAATTTCGTACCTACGATGGTGCCGATGCTTGCAACAAGAGGGGAGTTCCTAACATCCTACACGCCTTATCAGCCCGAAGTAAGTCAGGGCATGTTGCAGGCGATGTGGGAATTCCAGACTATGGTCTCGGAACTCGTTGGCTTGCCCGTTGCCAATGTTTCCATGTATGACGCCAGTACTGCTGCTGCTGAGGCGATAACTTGTGCCGTAAGGGTGCGTTCAAAGCGCTCATCTCAGCCCGATACAGTCTATGTTTCCGAATTCGTCCCTCCGCACAGGATGTCTGTGATAGAGAATTATACGCAGGGCGTGGGGATTGAGATCAAGGTCCTGCCCCATCGAGATGACGGAACACTCGACCTCGAAGCAGCAAAGGCCGCCAACGATTCGTGTGCAGTATACGTGGAACAGCCGAATGCTTTTGGCTCCATGGACGAAGGCTTGCTCGACCTAAGATCGATCATTGGTGAAAAAACAGCTTTGATAGTCGGTGTTGACGTAGTCTCACTTGGCCTGATAGAGGCACCTGGCAATTGGGGCGCAGACATAGTTGTGGGCGAGGGTCAGCCCTTCGGTATAGGCCCTACAGCAGGAGGCCCAATATACGGCATATTTGCTTGCACAAAGGACTACCTCCGACTAATGCCAGGGCGAATAGTCGGGCAGAGCCTAGATGCTGATGGAAAGATCGCATACACACTCACACTTTCCACTCGAGAACAGCACATACGTCGACACAGAGCGACTTCGAACATATGTTCGAATGAGACGCTGATCGCTCTAATGGGCGCTATGCACATGTCATTGTTGGGCCCGGAGGGTCTCGAGAGGTTGGCATTGAGAGTAACCGCAGCAACTCAAAACGCACTCGAGGCCGTTGTGGGCGTAGAAGGTGTCGAACTCGTCTACCCTGAGGCCCCTGTCTTCAGGGAGTTTGCAGTCAAGCTCCCCTGCAGTTCTCGCGAGGCACTGGAGCGAATGGATTCGATGGGGGTCTTGGGCGGATTTGATCTAAGCCAGTGGTGGAGCACCATGGGAGACTGTCTTCTAATAGGCTGTGATGAGAGAACCACGAAAGAGGATATTGAAAGGCTATGTTCAGCACTGGCCGCTAGTCTAATGGAGGCGTCCCAATGAGTTCTGTATTCGATTTCAACGGAGCACCTGGATCCGGGTGGTCCCAGCCGAAACCCATCAGGCGGGATGCCGGCAAAAACATACCAAATTCAATGAGGCGCAATGCTCTTCCTCGTTGGCCGAGAGCCAGTGAGCCAGAGCTTGTCCGTCACTATACTCTCCTATCCCAGAGAAATTTTGGCATCGATACAGGATTCTATCCATTGGGCTCATGCACGATGAAGCACAACCCCAGAATCAATGAGCGCATCGTTCAGATGCCCGGGATAGATAGGATCCACCCACTTCAACCCGATAGACAGGTACAGGGTCTTCTAGCAATATACTACGAGATGCAAGATATGCTTTCCATTTGCGCAGGCATGGATTCAGTGACTCTGCAGCCTGTTGCGGGCGCACAGGGCGAATTCACCGCAATAAGATGCATACAGGAATATCATAATTCGAATGGCGAGGGCAATAGAAACAAGGTCATTGTTCCTGATTCGGCCCATGGTACAAATCCTGCTTCAGCAGCCATGTGCGGTTATGAGATCGTGGAGATACCTAGTGGCCCAGACGGGCGCATAGACCTGCAAGCACTCAGGGCTGCTGTGGATGATGAGACCGCTGCTATGATGATCACCAATCCTAGTACTCTCGGGGTATTCGAGCCAGAAATAGCAGAGGCTGCTCGAATCGTCCATGAGGCGGGAGGCCAGATGTACTATGACGGTGCGAACTTCAATGCCATACTGGGTAAGACGGATCCAGGGCGAATGGGTTTCGACGCCGTCCATTACAATCTTCACAAGACGTTCAGCCAACCACATGGCGGCGGTGGCCCAGGAAGTGGGCCGATTGGCGTCAAATCACATCTCGCGAAGTATCTTCCATCTCCGATAGCAGCCAGAAGGGAGCGTACAGAAGACGACCCTCAGGGCGTGGGCGATGGATTCTGGTACTCATGGGAAGACCCGGAATCCTCGATAGGCAAGGTCCAGCAGTGGAACGGCAACGCGGGAGCCGTCGTTAGGGCGTGGGCATTCTATCGAAGATACGGGCGGGATCTCGAGCGAATGAGCGAACACGCTGTTCTGAACGCTAATTACCTACGACATAGAATCATGCGGAATCACAACGATACCGCGGAAGGTAAGCCACCAATGCCGAAAGATGGGGCTCCGGCCGATGTAGTAAAACACGAATTCACCCTCGACATGACTCCTGTCAAGGATGCCACGGGAGTGACTGCAAAGGATGTGGCAAAACGCCTGTTGGATTACGGATATATGGCTCCCACTCTCTACTTCCCCCAGATTGTCCCTGAGTGCCTGATGCTGGAACCAACTGAAACAGAATCTAAGGACGTACTCGACAAGTTCGCTGAAGACTTCCTTAGCATATTGTCAGAGGATCCCGAGATAGTCAAGAACGCCCCGCATACCACTCCCGTCAGACGTGTCGACGAGGTTCTTGCTGCAAGGCAACTCATCTTGAGGCACCCCTGTGAATGAGCCAACTCAATATCCTGTGGGTAGGTGGGACGTCGTGGGCCGGCTGAACCAACAATGGCTCGAAGGCGATCCAAGTTGGTGGCCAAAGAGCAAGGGATCGCTGATTATTGAGCACGATCATGAAACCCAGCCTCCCGATTCATGGTCGTCATGGCGTAGGCAGAGATTACGCCCACCAGGTCCATCGATGCTTATTCCCGTTGCATGGACGGCATTCTTTCTCTTGGCTGCTTCTTTCCCCCTTATTTTCCCAGGGCGAACCCCGGATGATCAGCTCGTCGCTTTAGTCTCGTTCTGCATCGGGTGGATATTGACGATAGCCCCCCTAGCATTCACCGGGGCGATTGGCCATCATCCTGCTCGGAGATCTATTTTTGACATCTACCCTATCGATGCGACATCGATCCTGATCGGACTCATCTTCTTTGCAGCTCACATTTTCATCAATACCTTGTTCGGGTGGCTCGCCTATCTCTTCTTCTGGATTGCATGGATCAGGACTGTATTAGCAATATCGGAAGCAGTTGAGCCTTCTTCTGGGAGATGGCTTCTGCCAATAACTCCCGAGGCATATGGTACCTCCAAGGTGGCAGAAGGCTGGCAGAAGAAAGAGGATAGATTCGGCACTGCATGCCTCGCCATTGGCCCAGAAGTCGGGGACTCGAAAATCATCATCGAGGGCGTCAGGCACCGTACGGGAACATATCTTGCTGTTTCGCTTCTAGGCAGATCGGGGTACCGTTATGATCCATTCCAGAAGAGGCTCCACAACCCAATTCCCGGGGATATGCTCAGCGAACCTCCCATCGAGATAACGAACCTCCAATGGGAAAAAGAAGAATTCTAAGGATGCGCTTCGAGCCGTCACGCTTTAGCACCGCCTTCGCAGCCGTGTAGCATGGACGTCTGCATAGTAATGGGTTCAAAATCCGATCTTTCGGTCGGTCAGAAATGCACCGCGATTCTGGATCGCTTTGGAATTGAATATGAGTTACGAGTTGCATCAGCGCACCGTGCTCCAAAGTATCTTGAGGGCATAATTGAAGCCGCGGAAGAGGCTGGATGTACAGTATTCGTCGGCATCGCAGGCGTTGCCGCAGCTCTTCCTGGAGTAATCGCATCTATGACGTCCAAGCCGGTGATAGGAGTTCCAGTTGGGGGCAAGGTCCCCCTCGATTCACTCCTCTCGATTGTTCAGATGCCCCCGGGCATGCCTGTTGCAACAGTTGGAGTCGACAGGGGGGACAATGCGGGAGCCCTCGCTGTCCAGATACTGGCTTCAAGCGATTCTGAATTATCGGACTCCTATGCCTCATGGAGGGATGAGATGACTCAGAAGGTCATCTCGGACGACTCATCGATTCAAGGGTGATACGATGAAGACTGAAAACCTCGTCGAAGAGGCCCTAGAGCTCCTCAAGTCGGGGATAGACGACACTGCCATCATAGCATGCAGCGGTGGAATCGACTCCACTGTAGCTGCGGTTTTAGCACACAGGGCTGTAGGTGACCTGCTTCATTGCGTTTATGTTGATACGGGACTCATGAGGTTAGGTGAGTCTGAAGAGGTATCTTCCATGTTCGACGAGATGGGCATACAACTCAAGGTCGTGGATGCATCCGATCGCTTCTTTGCTTCATTGGACGGGGTAACAGATCCTGAGGATAAGAGGAAAGCGATAGGGGAGCAGTTCATCAGGGTATTCGAAGAGGAGCAGCGTGAAATCGGCGCTAAATATCTGGTCCAGGGGACGATTGCACCCGACTGGATAGAATCAGGAGGCGGGGAGCGCGACGTCATCAAGAGCCATCACAATGTGGGTGGTATACCCGAGGACATAGATCTCTCAATTGTCGAACCTCTGCGAGATTTCTACAAGGACGAAGTCAGAGCAATCGCACGACATCTCGGCATCGCATCCTCTGAGAGACAGCCTTTCCCCGGGCCCGGTCTAGCCGTCCGAGTGCTAGGCGATGTCACGAGAGAACGTGCCGATGCCTGTAGGATAGCATGTGATATCGTTGAAAGGAGGATCATGGAGGCGGCAGAGTCCGGACTTTGCGATCTTCCATGGCAATACTTCGCAGCCCTTCTCCCCGTTCGCTCAGTTGGTGTCCATGGCGACACGCGGGTTCACGGCGAGACAATCGTGGTGCGTGCCGTGACAAGTTTGGATGGTATGTCCGCCAGGTATTCTCCGATCCCTCATGACGTATTATCCGGGATCAGTACTGAAATCACCAACTCTCTCAAAGGCCACGTCAACAGGGTTGTCTATGACATCACGCACAAACCACCCGGGACCATTGAATGGGAATGACATTGCTACGAATTTTCGCATTCTTACTAGCGATTCATTGATGAAGGGCCTGTCCAGCCGCAGGACGGGCCGACATAGCTTAGTTGGTGGAGCGGCGGACTGTTAATCCGCAGGTCGCAGGTTCGAGTCCTGCTGTCGGCGCCACAATTCACGCTTGCGTAAATCCCAGTTTAGCGTGGTTATCAATCGCCCAATTGTACAACTGTATCAGCGAAGGGCCCATTTCGAAGGCCACCTGTGTCGCCTGGTACTCCACCGTCGGAGGTATGGTCTTGTGCGTGGCTCGTCTTACCAGCCCACAGCCCTCCAGCTCTTTCAGCCTCCTCGAGAGAGACGTGGCCGATGTCCCTGCCAATCTCTGTATTTTCCCAAATCTCACCGGCTCTCTTGCAGATATTATGACGTGTAGGACATTAAGCATGCTCGCTTTCGATAGAAGTCTCAGAAGGTCATACACGCCTTTCCTATCCCTAACAGATAGATCCAGAAATGGCTCGATTCCGTTCCTCCTGTCCAATGGCTTCGAAGGTATGCGAATCGACGTCGCGCCCTCCACTTGTCCAGCGCGATTCACAGTGACTACGAGATTGACCTTGTGTCCTGCATTCTCTGGAAGCCATATGCCCCATTCGGAACCATCGGGCTCAACCATCCCCCATTCGTATGTCCCTGCGTATATTGGCTGGGAGTAGGTCCATATGCCATCTTCCCCCTTCTCCATTGGAGCTAAACTCCAGTCATTGAAAGACCCCTTGACATGCGGCATTCTGAGTCGCTTCGACTCATCGTACAAGACAAACGAGACATCAGTCACGGTCTTTCTCGATGAGCCCATCATGAAGTTGCTCAATACCTCTTTTTTATCAATGTCCTTGTTGAGTAATTGATATCACATTCCGAACGTCTCGTAGATATTCTCGTATTCTCGAATCATGCGCTGTCCTGTGAATGCAGACCCTGCGACGATAGCTGATCTCATCATGGACAACCATCTATCTCTACTCGATTTCCACGCAGGTAGCACCTCATTCTCCAGCAGATCGTACAGTGCGTTCGCATCCCTGTCGTCATCTCGAGAGTCTTCCTTGTTTCCAATTCCCCATCCATTCACTCCGTGATTGCAGGCTTCAGGCCACCATCCGTCCAAGATGGAAAGGTTCGGAACACCGTTCATGACTGCTTTCATCCCGGAGGTGCCACTTGCTTCCATGGGTCTTACAGGGGTATTGAGCCAAACATCGACTCCACTGGTCATCGCTAGGCCTGTTGACATGGAATAATCTTCCAGGAAAACAACAGGAATGTCCTCGAGTCTGTTTGAAGCATCGAATATCTCCTTGATCAGGGCTTTCCCCCCTTCGTCTTTGGGGTGGGCTTTGCCGGAGAAGACGAATTGAATCTGGCCCGAACCTATCTCATTGAGCCTCGGAATGTCTCTGAATACGAGCGAAGCACGCTTGTAAGTCGCGAAACGTCTTGCAAAACCTATCGTAAGCCTATTCCCATCGAGATTCACGCCAGTCATCGATCTGACAAGTTCGCGCAAGACAGCGCGCGACTCTGACCGTGCACGCTCAAGGCCAGTTTCGCTAAGTGTACCTGCTTCAAGTAAAACATCGCCGTCCAATCTCCAACCTCGTAATTCTTCGTCATACAGGCGCGACATCGTCGGCGATATCCATGTCGGATGATGAACCCCATTGGTAATCGGTGAGATATCAGCTTCAGGAAACATCCCCGATGCAACCTCTGCATTCAGAATCGAGACAGCATTGACATTGCCCGCCATACCGATTCCGAGATGGCTCATTGAACACTGGCCCCCATCACTCGCCGCTTTCTTCTCATCGGACCCTATGAGGTCTTCAACAACGCTCTCAACAAGGTCCCATTCGAAGCGATCATGCCCTGCGGCTACAGGGGTATGGGTTGTGAATAGGGTTCTCGAAGAGACCTCTTCCCTACTCCATCCTTGACGCATCATCTCAAGGGCGGCCATCGAGCAGTGACCTTCATTCAAGTGCAAGCCTTTCAGGGGCCAATGACCCAGGATTTTGAGTGCCCTTATTCCCCCGACCCCGAGAAGGTACTCCTGACGTACACGCATCTCGTCACCTCCTGCGTAAAGCCGGTCAGACAGGCTGATGTGCCTCTCGTTGTTGCTGGTATGGCGAGTGTCGAGGAAGTACACTGGAACCTCGTGACCACCCTGTCCGTGAATCACAGTCCTCCAAATTTTCGACTTGAGTTTCGATCCATCCAAGGGTATGGATAATTCCAGGCCCGTATCCTCGAGATGCTTATTGGGGTCTAGATCAGGGTATGTTTCGGTTTGATTGCCCTCATCATCCAGATGTTGCCTACCATACCCCTCTCGATATAGCAGCGTCACTGCTGCAATGTCCAAACCTTCGTCTGCAGCAGATTTCAGATGATCGCCTGCTAAAACTCCCAGGCCACCGGAGTATGTGTGCAATTCGCTGTACAGGCCTATTTCGGCACTGAGATAGGCAATCAAACACAGCCACCCGCCTAATCTTCAATTCCAACGTCCGAAGAGCCATCTTTCATATCGTCGGATAATGGTCTCCTCGTACCTTGTAAGACAAGAATCGCCGCGGCTAGAGCAATGACTACGAAGATCAGGGGCATGACCAATGAATTCGTCTCTGAACTCTCGCCACCATCTCCCGAATCCGTGCCATTTCCATTCTGTGTGCCATTGTTTACTTGCGTGTCCGATATGGTACCGGATTCGATTAGTAGCATGGAACCATCGTTTCCAGCTACGTCCATGGCATGAATCGTCACTGTATGATTGCCTCCTGGTACAGCCAGTGAGTAGCGGTGGACTTGTTCCGTCGGATAATTCGCTTCATCGCCGATATCGGCAGACGAGCACGATACTTCCGTGCATACCTCGAGGATTATCGAAGAGGGTTCAGTTGTGAAGAAGGTCAGGTGGTAAGCACCATCATCGACTTCATACTCAGCACCCAGTATCTCCGGGGCCTCAGTATCAACTTCTGCAGGAGTGGTGAATGATGTGCTAATACTGACCCCATCGGCACTGATCGTTACGGTGTATTCTTCTCCAGGGCTCATGCTTGAAACGACGTATACGTGGTCAGAGCTGGAAGATGCCCACGTTTCATCCATGACATCCCCCCCAACGCCGGTCACGCGCAGATTCATCTGGCCGGATTTGGCAGAGGACCACGTCAACAACGCGGAGTTGCCAGTCACTTCGCTCACGGTCAATCCGTACACCTGCTGTTCGATGGGTGGCAGTTCAACGCCGCGGAGTTCAGCATATTCCATCATACTGACGTCATATGAGTTCAGCATAGCCTCCTGATCAACGCTTTCCGGAAGGAGCACATCCCAGATGGTTGAGTGGTATTTCTGTAAGTTGGTCGGATTCGCTGGCGCGCCGCCTCCGGCGACCCATGTAGAGGCCGACTCATCGACAGCTCGGAGCTTCCCTTCTCCATAACCGTCCTGGCTCCCTACGACTATGAGGAATCTGGATGTAGCTAGATCCCCTCCGATTATCGATTTTGAGATAGTCGCGACAATCGTATTCGTTTCTGGATTCGCCTGAGCTTCTATACCCGTGGTTATTCGTGTAGATGATTCGTGAGTCATACCATAGACCGGTCCCGCCTCGCCCACGAGCATGACCGCAGATTCCCAGCCCCATTCTGGCGATGTCTCTGCGTATGTGCCCGGCAACAGGTCCTGATTGCCTCCAGGTGCCGAATCCACATAGATCTGAATATTGGCATGAGACCAGCCCCACATCATATTCCAGTTATTGGTAATCTCAGCCATCCTGAATGTGAATCTCACATTCCATGCGCTTTGTTCGATTGTCGCATGCTCAAGATCAAACAGCCCCGCTCCAGGTGAAAAGTCCCCCGCTAGAGGGTATGTGTAGTCGCCATCACCCGTCTCATCCCCAGTCGGGTCTTGCATGTCGAGGATTTTAACCCACGATTCCAGATCGGGCATAGAAATCTGGATCGGTGGCGAGGGTGCCAATTCGATATCGTTCCCGCCTCCAGCGGCTCTACTTTGGTACACGCTGCTAACGATGCGGAGCCTAGTGAAGCCATTCGGCTCTAAATCAGCAGTAGACCAGGGTATCTCTACCTCGAAGACCTCATCAGCCACAATTAGCCCCAATGCCCCTTGTGACGTAATTGACCACTCTTCGTTGCCCTGTGATTGGAATGTATTGTACGTCATACGCCCATCATCCCGGAGTTGATTGAAATCGAACCACAGCATCTTCGTAGTCGGCATGTTAAGCGACTCCATCCCGTAGTAGGTGTGGAAATTCGCCTGAGCAACATTGTTGTCAACTGCATTGGCCGCCATAAGGTAGATTTGGATATGGGGCGTTCCGCCCTCATGTGAATCCGGATCGAGATATGAATCGATGTCCCCGACACCTATCTTCAGATGTATGCTACCAGTATCGTGACCAACCTCTATGCTTGTTATGTCAGTTGCACCACTGCCGCTACCTACATCGTATTCAGCAGCAGCATTCCATTCTCCCGGGAATGATAGGCCATCGTAGAATGGCTCCATCAGCCCACTTGACGGCCTTGTTGGCGTGGCCACATTCCCGGCGAGATCTAGAAGGTCTGGGGGGAGTTCGATGCCCAGGCTCTCGTATATGGTTCTGAGATGAGTTCTGAAGAGCGCATCGAATTGAGAATCATCCCCGGAGTCTTGGTCTGCACCGTACCACCAGAACCAGTCACTTCCTTGAGCAGCCATTAGGGCATGCCGGGCCGCTGGGAGGCCGGGATGGTCGGGTTGATCGTTCAGAACCTGCACGTATGCATTTCTTGCAGATACTAGCCGATGCCATCCAATCGACTCCTCCTCTTCTCCGGCCCAGGTAGTCAAATCTCCATGAATCCAAGATCCTGTTGCGAGCTCTTGTAACCTGGGAAGATGATCAGTGCCCTTTTCCTCGAGGTACTGCCCAGGCGTCAAGGTCCTGATGGTAGGGTGATCTTGCAACGCATCGAACCACTCGTGAAGGAATTCTCTGCCATTGTCACTAGCGCCGAAACCACTCATGAAGAGCCAATTCTCTCCATCAGCCGCCACTGTTAGCAGGTGATCTTCAGGATTTCCTCCAGCATTTATTACGTCATTCCTCCTGTCCTCCACCTGCGATATGAAATCGGCCACAGCATCCTCCACATCCATGTCCCCATAGGTGAATGCAATTCTGTCAGATATCCCCGTCTCCCTGAACACCATCATCATCTCCTGCCCCTCGGATTCAACCACCCATGGGGTCGTGATGTCCATGGTGGAGGCATCAGATGGATTTCCACCGCCCAACTTGACAGACTGGGATAGAACTTGCTTATCACTCACAGCCCACTGTATGCCGTTCCCCGCCATCGGTGCGATTACCGATTGAGAGACCGCTTGTTCGGAGGGCCACATCCCGCTGGGCCTTATGCCTGTACTGACCTCGAAAAGATCCAGTCCTTCCGAGACTTGGTCTTCCACGTCAGATATCCACGCATCCTTCTCAACGGGTATCCCATCTTCCATAGTCCAGCCAGGCATGGCTAGGAGAGGCATAATGGGGTGATATTTCGGAGTCGTCGTCAGCTCTACTTGGGATGTATTGGCCAGATTTGAGTACAAAGGCATGACATTGAGCATCTGTTCGCTCTGATACGAAAGAACCACCTCAAGATCATTCACCGTGTACGGTGCCTGCTTCTCAAATATGGATTGCATTTCAGCACTTGCAGCAGTTTGCGTGAGGAGGTAATCATAATCACCCATCACCAAGGGGCCAGAGTTCTGGAAGAGGTGGAATAGAACAGTCGCGTCAAGGAGGTGTTGAGGGTGGAATATCACTGATGATTTAGGGCTACGTGAATCTCCAGGGTCGGCCTGATACGGCCTGACAAAAGAGGGATCGCTGTTGTCTCTTCCATCCTTTAGATCCCCAAATGAACTGCTAGCGGGCTCCATCCAACCTAGCTCCGGATGCTCTCCATCCACGCCATATACCCAAGGTTGTATTCTGAAATACTCGAACATCATTTGTGCGAGTTCCCATTCACTCAGATCGGTTGGATAGCCTGTCGCATATCCGTCTCCGTCCGTAACCCAATTCGACTTTGCAAGAGCTAGATGCAGATCCATGGTGGTCGGGTCGCTGTAATCTTCAAGCTGCTCTATCAATGATGGAACGATGTTGTAGGTCACGTTCGTGCCGGGGTACATCCCCAAGATGCCAGGGCTGTCTATGTACTCATGACTCCCGTGCACCCTAACCCATGGCAACTCGTAAAATCCAGATTCTATGTTCTTGTAATATGGTTGATGCATGTGAAGAATTATTGCTAGATTGATGGCACCGTGGTCTTCTGTATCAGTCGAATCAGCAGATGCTGGAATCACACCACTAAGAGGCACAGACACCATAATTGCCACAAGAGCAAGACCCACAAACCTTCTTTCCCGATAATCTCCGACCGACCTACTCATCTCCATCACGCCTGTACTATAGGATGCTAGTAAGAGCATATAGGTTTCAATCTCGCACTAAAGAATTGTTAGTGACCTCTAATCGTCGAACATCCCATTTATCTGCTGGCTTCACTGCGAAAGTAGAGTGAGGGCCGCTGGAATCCTGCTTCCAATCCAGTCCATTCCGAGGAGCGATGCGCCGGGCGGCCTCAGGGAGGCCAGTATCCGTGCGATAGATGCCCTCGCTTCTTTCGGTATCGGAGTCTGGCAGATACTCCCACTGAACCCTCCAGATTTCGTAGGCTCCCCGTATGCAAGCCCTTCTGCTTTTGCAATGGATCCTGAATTACTCCATGGTCTCGCGGGGGATGTAAGAGACCCATCCAGACATGATTTGGATACTTGGCTTGAAAACTCCGAATGGGTAGACTCATGGGCATTATTCAGGATACTGAAGTCGATCGATCCAAGGAGCTGGGTGAAATGGGGCCGTTGGTCTGACCCCTCGGCCCAGGAGCTCAACCACCTTAGATTAGAAAATGAAGAGCAATATTGGCGCGAAATCAGCATACAGTGGAAACTTGAGCATGCTATGGAAATAATCGAGGCCCATGCACGTGAGAATGGCGTCCTTATGCTTGGCGATATTCCACTCTACATAGCGCATGATTCTGCGGACATGTGGCACAGCAAGGAACTATTCAACATAGGACCAGATGGGGAACCACTTGAGCGCTCAGGCGCTCCCCCCGATTCATTCAATCCCCTTGGACAACTTTGGGGCAACCCCACATACGCGTGGCCAGTACACCAGAAATCCGGCTACGCGTGGTGGAAGAAAAGGGTCGAGACAGCTTCACGTAGAACGCCAGGGATTCGGATAGACCATTTCATCGGACTTGCCGAATACTGGGCAATACCACCTGAGGCTGAGGATGCACGCGGTGGCCGTTGGGCGGATGGCCCGGGCGCATCGCTAATGGATGCGATAATCGACTCCTCGGATTTCCTAATTGCTGAGGATCTGGGCATGGCCGGTGATGCTGCAATCAGGCTCAGGGACGCCTACAACTTGCATGGGATGTCAATACTTCAGTTCGGATGGGACCACGATGCGCCCCCGCATCATCTCAACCACATCCCCGAGAGAGTGGTCGCATACACGGGTACGCACGACAACGATACTTTCGCAGGATGGTATTCGAAGATTGGGCCGGATGACAGGAGAAGGGTGAGGGCGTCCCTCGACTGTAATTCCGCGGATGTACCGATGGAGGCGGTGAAGAGGCTCATGTCTTCAAAAGCGGAAATTGTGATCATACCCCTGCAGGATGTTTTGGGACTCGGCAGCTCTGCAAGGATCAACACACCGGGACTTGTCAGCAAGAGAAATTGGTCATGGATGGCCCCAGATCATTGGGAATCCCACCATTCATGGTCGTGGCTTTCCGAATCGGTGAAATCCTCCGGCCGCTCGCCATGGTATGATGGCCGAGAATCTAGTCTTGGGTATTGATATTGGAGGCTCTTCCGTAAAAGGGGCAATTGTAGACGTCAACGCCGGATGCATCGTGAGCCAAAGATGCACCATTGAGCACGAACCGCTCCCCTCCCTCGCAAGAATAACTGAGTCCATAACGACCATCATTCATGAGGTCCAATACAAAGGCAAAGACATAGGAGTGGGATTCCCAGGTGTTGTGTCGGATTACGAGGTAATCAATGGCCCCAACATGGGCAATGACATTAGACACGGGTCTCTCATCGATTCATTATCTGAAAATGGGTTATCTTCCACATTGCTGAATGACGCCGACTCAGCACTCTACCATGCAATCAGGAATTACAAGAAATACTCGGTAACAGAAACAATCCTCCTCATAACAATAGGCACTTCCCTCGGCACAGCCGTATCTCAACGAGGACGCCTTCTCAGGAATGTCGAGCTTGGCAGATTGTTGAATGAGGACGGCGTCCGCATCGATCAGACGGCTAGTGCAAGGGCCCTGAGGGAAGGTGGCATGGACATGAGAAGTTGGACCAAGAACCTCTCATTGGCCATCACGAGAATAGCCTCATGCGTTTCCCCGGAGATTATTCTACTCGGTGGTGGAATCACCGAGCAACCAGAATCATGGTTCGATATGGTCGATGTGGATTGGACTGTAAAATTGGCACCTGATTCCAATCAAGCCGGCCTCTTAGGGGCAGCGTGCTGGCATAACGACTCAAAAAATGAGGCACTGGGCAGAAGTCTCCCTTAAATTACAAAATTTACACTACCATATTGTTACCAATTGAGTTAATATTGTACTAAGTTACCCCAAACGCATGGACAACAAAATTCTGTCCCTCTTGCTAAGCATGCTGATGGTCTCGATGGCCGCTGCAGGGTGTCTCGGCGGAGATGATGACGACACGACAACGACCGACGTAGACGGCTGTACGGATAGCACCGCTACGAATTACAACCCCGATGCGACAGTGGATGACGGTACATGCACATTCCCGCCATTGGCCGGGTGCATGGACTCAGAGGCCAGCAACTATGACGAAGCAGCAGTCGAGGACGACGGCTCATGCACATACAGCCTGACTGTATGGCACTCATACGCGCTAGACTCGACCGAGGAGGAGGCTTTCAACAACGTCATAGCGGCGTTCGAGGCCTCACATGCCAACTATGACCTCGACGTCCAGTACGTTCCATTCGACGATCTGAAGCCGCAGTACGTGACTGCAGCACAGGCCGGCGAGGCTCCAGACGTGTTCCGCCTTCAGAATGATGCGCTGGGAGAAGTCGCCGCAAACAACGTCGGCGGCGTTTCAATCATTGAGGACCTCGCTCCATACATGACTCCAGCAGAGCTTGCAGCATATGGAACGTCGATGTCGGGCGTCACAGTCAACGGCGAGATACTCGGGCTACCGCAGTCCGGGGATTCCTTGGCACTGTACTACAACAAGGACGTACTCGACCTCGTAGGCGTCGATTACACCAACATCTCCGAGTGGTCCTTCACAGAGTTTTACACTGCTGCCGTAACGGTTAGCATGGCCTCCGAGAACCATTGGGGACTCTGCTTCCCCTACAAGGCTGCATACCAGTTCTGGCCATGGCTGACAGGATACGGCGGATCGATCTTCGACGATTCCGGCAACCCCACAATCAACAGTCCCAGCACCGTCTCGGCGATCCAGACGATCCAGCTGGCCCTGTACGGACAGCCAGCAGGCGGCACAGGAGTTTTGCCTGATGGCAGCTCACCAGCCGTGCTCAAGGCCGGCTGCGACTGGGGCAACATGGAGGACATGTTCAAGGACAACGAAGTTGCCTTCATCATCCAGGGACCATGGGCGTACGGCGGCATCGAGGCCTCCAACGTCAACTTCGGCCACACTGTGATGCCCCTCTCGGTACTTGAGATTCCATTCAGCCCATTCGTGGGTATGAAGGGATGGTCCGTGTCCTCTGGATCGGACTCCAAGGCCGCTGCAGTGACTCTGACGAAGTACCTCTCAGGATATGACAGCCAGGTCGAATTCGCAAAGACCGCGAAGCTCCTGCCAGTCATGCCCTCCGTTCTGGAGCACCCAGACGTAGCCAGCGACTCCGTAGTCGCGGGCTTCGGCGCTCAGATGGCCAGAGGCTTCGGAGCACCTGCATACTCAGCAATGGGGTCCATATGGGGCCCTGTGGACTCTATGCTCGCAGACGTCTTCGACAACGGGATGGCTCCAGCCGACGCAGCTCGAAAGGCGCAGGCCGCCATAGAAAAGGCACTCGGAATACCGCTGACAGTCGATGACGACGCTGACGACGACGGATACTCCATCGACGGCGCCGATGCAGACTGCAACGACAATGACGCCACCGTCTACCCCGGCGC
>MDTD01093749.1_pt1 | contig 17048 bp, 18 predicted proteins | sample 811221 | NCBI WGS metagenome assembly MDTD01 (sample SAMN05326646, study PRJNA326480) | marine metagenome | isolation source: seawater | place: Pacific Ocean: South West | collected 2011 | reverse complement strand
TAAATAAAAACAGACACTTAAGAAGAATCGCGGCAAGAAGCGCAAAAAAAAGTAGTCACAGGCTGCGTTTGCCGTTGAATTTTAACTAATTAACCCCATCTACAACCTCACCGATGTTCCGCTCCCGCCGCGCCACTCGCGGTTCGGGTAGGTAATTGGAGAGTGTTCTGGGCAATCCGGTAGCGGCCGGTGGAAACCAGATAGTGAATTCTATTCTAGATTCAGGAGTGACTGAGAATGAAAATCCGCCCCTTACAAGATCGTGTCGTGGTGCGACGCATGGAAGAAGAAACAACCTCTGCTGGAGGCATCGTCCTGCCCGGGTCAGCGACTGAGAAACCGGCCCAAGGTGAAGTTCTTGCAGTTGGGCCAGGCAAACGACTGGACAGTGGAGATACCCAACCAGTGGATGTGAAAGTAGGAGACACCGTCGTGTTTGGCAAGTACTCGAGCAATACCGTCAAGGTGGATGACGAGGAACTGCTTATTCTCAACGAAAGTGAAATCTTCGGCGTAATCGAATCATAGGGCACCCGGGTGTTACCGAGCCTTTATAGAATAATCTTTACAGACAGGAATAGTTAACAATGGCGAAAGATGTGAAATTCGGCGACTCAGCTCGCCAAAAGCTTCTGGGTGGTGTGAATGTCCTCGCAGACGCTGTGAAAGTAACCTTGGGGCCCAAAGGCCGTAACGTTGTCCTTGATAAGTCCTTTGGGGCGCCCACCGTAACGAAGGATGGGGTCTCAGTGGCTAAGGAAATCGAGCTGGAGGACAAGTTCGAGAATATGGGCGCACAGATGGTGAAGGAAGTCGCCTCTCAAACATCAGACGTTGCAGGCGACGGGACCACTACTGCGACCGTGCTTGCCCAATCGATACTCAACGAGGGTCTGAAGTCGGTAGCGGCCGGAATGAACCCGATGGATCTGAAGCGTGGCATTGATAAGGCGGTAGTCGGTATGGTGGAAGAGGTAAAGAAGCTATCCACGCCTTGCAAAGACTCCAAGTCCATCGCTCAGGTTGGTACCATCTCAGCGAACTCAGACAGTGAAGTTGGGCAGATCATCGCCGATGCAATGGACAAGGTTGGTAAGGAGGGTGTAATCACTGTAGAAGACGGCTCGGGTCTTGAGAATGAGTTGGACGTCGTCGAGGGCATGCAGTTTGACCGAGGTTATTTGTCTGCCTATTTTATCAATAACCAGGACAACATGATGGCTGACCTGGAAAACCCCTTAATACTTCTGTTTGATAAGAAGATTTCCAACATCCGCGACATGTTGCCGCTTCTTGAAAGCGTTGCAAAGGCTGGCCGGCCCTTGCTTGTCGTCGCCGAGGACGTGGAAGGTGAAGCATTGGCGACGCTCGTTGTTAATAACATGCGCGGTATTGTAAAGGTCGCCGCGGTAAAGGCTCCCGGGTTTGGCGATCGTCGCAAGGCCATGCTTGAGGATATAGCAATCCTGACAGGCGGAACCGTTATATCTGAGGAAGTAGGCTTGAGTCTCGAGGGCGCGACAGTTGAAGATTTGGGCAGTGCAAAGCGCGTCCAGATTAGCAAAGAAAATACAACCATCATCGATGGAGCAGGCGAAGCGGCAAACATCGAAGGCCGAGTTAATCAAATCCGCGCCCAGATTGAGGAAACCTCATCAGACTATGATCGGGAGAAGCTGCAGGAGCGCGTCGCTAAGCTTGCTGGTGGTGTGGCCGTGATCAAGGTTGGTGCAGGCACCGAGATAGAGATGAAAGAGAAGAAAGCACGCGTTGAGGACGCTCTGCATTCGACCCGTGCTGCTAACGAAGAGGGCGTCGTTCCTGGTGGCGGAGTCGCCCTAGTGCGTGCGTTGCAGGCGGTCGACAGCCTAGAGGGCGAAAATGAAGATCAGAACGTGGGTATAGCGCTGCTTTTGAAAGCAGTGACAGCCCCCTTGCGTCAAATCGTAGAAAACGCTGGGGAAGAGGGATCCGTGGTGCTCGATAAAATCAAGGCGGGCAAAGGGAACTTTGGCTTTAACGCTGCAACTGGCGATTATGGCGACATGTTGGAGATGGGTATTTTGGATCCTGCTAAAGTGACCCGAACTGCGTTGCAGGCTGCTGGTTCAGTCGCCGGTCTTATGATCACCACCGAGGCCATGGTGTCCGAGCTACCTGAGGAGAAGGCAGCTGCGCCTGCAATGCCTGACATGGGCGGCATGGGCGGTATGGGCGGCATGATGTAGAGACAGACCGAGAGCGTCGTCAGGCCCAGCCCGCGACGCTCTTGTAATACGACAGCGCCAAGTTCTAATTGTTTCCATAGGGCACCGGTGCAGTTGACTGAAAACCGGTCGCGCGTTTGAAGCTGATATCGTCGCCGGTTTTTTTTAAAGCCAACAACAACGTTGTGCGTTATTGTGACGTTTAACACGGACTACCGAACCAACACTAGGGACTTTTATGAGATCAATAATTTTTTTAGTTGCTTTATTATGTTCCACTTCGGTCCTAGCGCACGATGGGCCTTTCTTCTCCGTTGAGCACCTCGATGCGGTCATTTCGTTGACGTGTTTGGCCGTAGTGGTAACGTTTGTGTGTATCGCGCGACTCTCGCGCAGCGGAAAAACCACGTTCAGAGAGCGCAGCCGAGGGCTGTAAAGCATAAGCCCGAAAATTAATCACAATCCGGAGAGAACCCATGCTTAACATACCTGTCGCTCACGCCCACTGTGACATCCCTTGCAAGATTTACGATCCCATGGTGGCACAAGTGTCCGCACTGAGCGTGGCGCGCCTTGTTGACCTTATACTTGAACAAGACGCTGCTAATCGGTCGCTGGAATCGGAGAACCAATTCGCGAGGCTAGTCACGGAAAAGGAAGCGCAGGCGAAGATCGTCAAACATGAGGTCTCAGTAATTTGGGGAGATTATTTTAAGAAACCCCAACTGGAGGCTTTCCCAGAAATTCATGAGCTAGTACATAGTATTATGATGGCATCGTCAAAATGTAAGCAAAATGTTAGTCGCGAGGACGCCAATAAATTGGTCGAATTGGTTAATCAGTTCGCCGACATATTTTGGACTACAAAAGATGTTCAGACCCGTCGAGTCGTGGCGCCTTACCCACCTGCGCTAGCCATAGTGCAACCAATATTAAAAGATGCTTAGGATTTTCAAGGTTTCCGGAAACAGTATGCACCCGACGCTGCATTCTGGCGACTGGGTTGTGACCTCTCGACATCGTGCTCCGAGGGAGAGTGATTTGGTCGTCGCCTTAACCCGATCAAATCACCACATTATAAAGCGAGTTGCCTCAATTACGGGGAGTTCGATCAAGTTGATCGGCGATAACACAAGATTATCGTCTTCCCATTGCGAAAAGCCTGTAAGGAAATCGTCATGTGTGGGCACTGTTTTAGCATCGTTCAGATCTCCGATGAGTTTCAGATTCGACTTTTCGGCGCCTTCATAAATTGATTGTAACGAGAGGAACCAGATGCAAAATTCGTTTTCATACCTAGGCATGCCTTTTCCTACGCTGACCGTGAGCTATGGGATATTTTTAATGGTATGGGGCTTGGTGGTCTCCGTTTTGACCGAATCTTCCTCCCTCACCTCTTGGATTCCATCGTTTATAGGTGTTCCTCTTTTCTTAACGGGCCTTTTGACTATGACTTTGCCAGCAAAAGCTAAGCTTTTTAGTCACATTGCGCTCACCGTTGGTCTACTCGCTTTTTTGGGAGGTCTTGATGTGGTTCGAACGATTGTTGGCGGAGCCTTCATGCAGACTCCAGCGGCGGACGTTTCAAAGGTTATGCTTGCCGGCACTGGATTTTGGTACCTTTTAGTCGGAGTGAAATCTTTTCGATGGGTCCGACAAAATAGAAACACAAACCAATGATCTTGCATGTTACGATCGCGGAATAAACCGGTAATTACATAGGGCTTCATGCTTTGGATAAATCGGATGAATTGCAAAACATTCCCCCGATGATCCCTGATCGGGATGACGTCGACTCGTATTTGAACAATCGCCGATCCCAAAAGGATGAGATTGTACGCCCCAGCTACTATACTGAGCGCATCTCTGTGAGCACTTGGCCGGTTCGAATCCTGTTGGCGGCACTTTCCTTGTGCGCTGGCGGAGGCGCCTACGGCGCTTATTACTTCTACGACTTGTACCAAAAAAACTTGCGACAGTCAGATCTGCGCATTAGCGAATTGGAACTTCGATTGGCTTTAGTCGATGAGAGCGCCGCAGAATCAGACAGTAACTTGATGGCAAACATCGAACAAACTATTGAGCAATACGATCTGCTCTGGGCTAACTGGCGGGCCAACAACCGAGACTTCGAGGAATTCAAGGGAGAAATAGCCCGTCTTAAGTTGGTGAATGAAGGTCAGGATGAAGCCTACTCAAACAACAGCGCGCAGCTGGCTCGGACTAGTGAATCTCTTGTATTGGCGGAGTCTCGCTTGAATGCAATGGTAAGTGATTTGTCCCAGATCACTAACTCTTTGGACAATGTTATAGTGTCTGTGGCGAACCTCGGCGCTATGCGCGGCGACTTGGAATCCATTCGTCAGGCACTTAACAGCGGAGATAGCACCGTGCTCGGGTTGGTGGGGAGACTGGAATACATGGAACAGTCCATGGAGTCAGTCAACGCCCACAGACTCCAGATCAACGAGACCCTGTTTCGGCTTCAGGAGAGTGTGGAATCGCTGCAGCGTTCTGCGGCCAGCCCGGCCGTTGGCATCTAAGTTCCTGTAAATACCGCTTCACGTTTCTCAATAAATGCTGATACGCCTTCTTTGAAATCTTCCCTCGAAGCACAGTCTGCGAAATACTCCGCTTCCGCCTGTAGTTGTGATTCAAATTCACTCTCCAACGATCGATAGAACAACGCTTTGGTATTTCCGTAAACATGAGTTGGGCCCGAAGCTAACCTATTTGCGAGGATCGCTGTTTCTTCGGCCAGTTGGTTGCTTGGCACGACGAAATTAATCATTCCTATATCCTTCGCCTCCTGGGCGCTAAAACGATCTCCTAGTAGCGCGATTTCCATTGCTTTTTTGATGCCGACTGCTCGGGGCAAATGGAAGCTGGAAGAACCATCTGGGCTGGTTCCGATCTTGCAATAGGCCAGCGTAAAAAAAGCTTCTTCGGAGGCAATTACCAGGTCACATGCCAACGCCATACTGACACCAGCCCCGGCAGCGGCTCCCCGGCAACTTGCGACAATTGGCTTCGGCATGCGCCGCATTGCAAACATGATAGGGTGCAAATCGTGAATTCGAACGATAAATTCTTTGCGGATTTCTTCTGGCGTTTTTTTAATCGACTCTCCCATTCCCTTGACGTCCCCGCCAGCCATGAAATGGTCTCCTGCACCTTCCAAAACGACACATCTTACAGTGCTGTCTTGTTCAATATCATGCAATACATCAGCGAGCTCAGAGCGCATCTCCATACTGAGCGCATTTCTAGCCTCTGGCCTATTCATAGTCAGAGTGGCGATACCGTCTTCGATGTTCACTAGTAGATCACCCATTGTATTTCTCCATCAGCTTAGAGACGGCAATAGTATAGCGGCGAAGCTTATGAAGCGACAGTGCTGGCAATGCTTGGCAAAAACAGGCGGTTGGGTATAATACGGCGCCCTAGAGTCAGCTTTCTCTCATGCTGGCTCCATAGTGCGGACGTGGCGGAATTGGTAGACGCGCTAGATTTAGGTTCTAGTATCGAAAGGTGTGAGAGTTCAAGTCTCTCCGTCCGCACCAGCATCGCAGCATCTGCATTAGCATTCCCTTTGCACAAAGCGGCTTTCGCGGAGACAAATAGGCCAACCATAAGCTTGGAGATTGTGCGAAAAGTCACCGATTTGTCGTGTTCAAGGCAAGTCCGGAACCGCCTATGAGGTTTTATCTCAATGAATCTTGTATCATAGAACGAACAAATGATGTCCTACCTTGAATCAGCCTATTTCTCAAAAGCGCGCCACTGAATGGAGAGGAAGCATGGCCTGTTCGCTGATTGGATTTTGCCTCACTGTTGACTCCTGTGCTTCAATGAGATCCTAAAAATGAAGTCTAGTTGTCCTCTTAATGACCAAAAAACACCTTTCCGATACTACGCACAAAAGATCCGTGGATGCCAAAAAGGGGCAGCTTTCTGTTTCAAGCTCCAGCGAAGTAACTGCGTTTCTCAATCAGGCTAAAAATGTATCAGTCCGGCAAAGCGACCCGAGGTTAATTTTTGCTCTTGATGCGACTGCTAGTAGGCAGCCGACCTGGGATGTCGCGACCGAGCTTCAGGCGGAGATGTTCAGCACTGCGCAGACGCTGGGCGGGTTAAGTCTCCAGCTCTGTTATTTTCGGGGCTTGGGTGATTTCTTTGCGAGCGGCTGGCATGAAAAAAGTGACTCGATGCTGCGATTAATGGCTGGCATTCAATGCCAGGCAGGAGCGACCCAGCTTGAGAAGTTATTTCGCCATGCGTTGCAAGAGAATAGTGCACAAAAGATAAAGGGTGTCGTGTTTATTGGTGACTCTGCGGAGGAAGGCATAGACGTTTTGGCTCAGATCGCCGGAAAACTGGGAATGTTTGGTGTACCTCTCTTCCTTTTTCAGGAGCGTGGAGACCCCAAGACTAGAGAGATATTCCAGCAGCTCTGCCAGCTGTCCGGAGGTGCTTATTCGCAGTTTGATGCGGACAGTGCAATTCAATTAAAAGAACTGCTCCAGGCGGTTGCCGCGTATGCAGCTGGCGGACTCAAAGCCCTGAGGGAATTAAGCGCTGGCGAGTCTGGTAACGTACGCTTGCTTCAGGAGCAGCTTCGGACTTGAGCGTGGCCTGGGCTGTGGAATACGATGTTTAGATTATTAGCGCTTTTTCTTCTACCTGTTATGGCTTTATACGCAGCGAAATCGATAAGCCAGAAATTCAGTTTAACGTCGCGCCAAAATCAGATTTTATTCCTCATCATGGCCGCATTGTTAATCGTTGCCATGCTCATAGCTATGGGGCGCCTGCCTGCACAATTCATTCTTGCACCCCTTGGTGGCTTAGGTGCTTTCCTGATTCGCTTTCTGCCGACATTAATGAGGCTTCTTCCTTTCTGGCAGATGATCATGAACCGTCGAGCCGCTCCTCAACCAAAAAGCAGTGGGCAAGTCTCAACTATCCGCACTGAATATCTTGAGATGGTGCTCGAGCATGACTCTGGCGAAATGGATGGTAGAGTGTTGAGAGGTCAGCACAAGGGCCAGCATCTGAATGAGATGAAGCTAAAGACACTCGTTAATTTACTAATTGAGTGTCAGACCGATTCGGATTCGAAACAGGTTCTCGAGGCCTATCTGGATCGTCATCATGAGAATTGGCGAGAGCAGACATCCGCTGCTTCGAGTGCAGCCTCATCAGACGCTGAAGCGCCGATGAGCAGACAACTTGCCTTGGAAATTCTCGGATTAGCTGACGGCGTGAATGAAGCTGACGTTATTCGAGCCCATCGTGAAATGATGCGTCGCCTGCATCCTGATCGCGGCGGTTCAGACTATCTTGCTAAGAAACTTAACGCAGCTAAGGATTTTCTGTTGAGTTGATCTTCGGCGCCCGCTAACTTGGTAAGTGCTACAGTAAATTCTAAATCTCAGCTGGTTGAGCGAGCTACTTTTATGGCGTTAATTCGTACTAAGGATGTAATCCGAAGTGTTTCAGAGGCGCTGCAGTACATAAGCTATTACCATCCTATCGACTTTATCCGCGCTGTGAGTGAAGCCTACGAAAGAGAGGAGTCTGCGGCCGCTAAAGATGCCATGGCACAGATTCTCATCAACTCTCGAATGTGCGCTGAGGGGAGAAGACCGATCTGTCAGGATACAGGTATTGTCACCGTCTTTCTCAAAGTTGGCATGCAGCTTCAGTGGGAAGACGGCCTGTCGCTCTTCGATATGGTCAATGAAGGCGTCAGACAGGCCTACACTAATCCGGACAATGTCCTGCGTGCTTCTATCTTGGCAGACCCCGCTGGCGCAAGAAAGAACACGGGCAACAATACTCCTGCAGTGATTCACACAGAGATCGTGCCCGGTGACAAGTTAAAGATAAAGCTTGCAGCCAAGGGTGGTGGATCAGAAAACAAAGCTAAAATGGTAATGCTGAACCCTAGTGATAGCATCGTCGATTGGGTTGAAGCGACTTTGCCGACCATGGGAGCCGGGTGGTGTCCTCCCGGCGTGCTTGGCATCGGCATTGGCGGTACTGCAGAGAAAGCAGCCGTGCTAGCAAAAGAATCCCTGATGGATCCTATTGATATTCACGAATTAAGGATGCGCGGTCCGGCCAGCCGTATAGAGGAACTGAGGCTCGAGATAATGGAAAGAGCGAATTCGCTGGGAATTGGTGCCCAGGGCTTAGGAGGACTGACAACCGTGCTGGACGTAAAAATACTGGACTATCCAACACACGCAGCCTCATTGCCGGTCGTGATGATTCCCAACTGCGCTGCTACACGGCACGTGCACTTTACCCTTGACGGATCAGGTCCCGCTGCATTAACCCCGCCGAAACTGGAAGAATGGCCGGCCGTTAGCCGGGACGCTGGCGCAAAGGCTCGCCGGGTAAACCTTGACACGGTCACAAAGGCTGAGGTTGCTACGTGGCGTACCGGAGAAACACTTCTACTTTCGGGCACTATGCTTACCGGCAGAGATGCAGCGCACAAACGCTTACTGAGCATACTGAAAAGTGGGGAGCCACTGCCGAAAGGCGTGAGCTTCGACAACAAATTTATTTATTACGTGGGCCCAGTTGATCCGACAGAAGATGAGGTCATTGGCCCCGCTGGTCCAACAACAGCGACACGGATGGATAAGTTTACAGGCTCGCTACTCGCAAACACCGGTCTGATTGGTATGATTGGCAAGGCAGAGAGAGGGCAGGAGGCTATTGATGCCATAAAAGAAAATGAAGTGGTTTATCTGATCGCAGTTGGTGGTGCCGCATACCTTGTATCGAAAGCCATCCGGGAAGCTCGGGTTGTGGCTTTTGAAGACCTAGGTATGGAGGCAATTCATGAATTTGTGGTGGAAGAAATGCCGGTAACCGTAGCTGTGGACGTCAACGGCGAATCTGTGCACCGAACTGGGCCGGCTGTCTGGAAAGAGAAAATTGCCGAGGCGCGTTCGCTGTGAGAGGCCCGATTAGTCGCACATGTCACCAAAGCGATGCGGAACAATGAGACTGATGTCTGGCGAGCCATTTTTTAACTTTATTGCTGTTCGGTCAATTTTTAAATTGTCACCTGTTATGACACCGTTATTAAATTTGTAGATGGTCTGATTTTTGCCTTCGCTGCAAGCCTGATTGTACCGATGTTGTTCTTCGATAATCGTTTCGTTGCGGGTAGTGTACTCGGTCAGTGCTGCCCTGCCGTGCCGTTTGGTGAGCATCTTTCGGGTAATATGCGGGCTAAGAATCGAGGCTGTGGCATTATTACCACCGAAACCCTTGGCATTGATTAGTGCGGCATCCATGCTCTCGGGCTCCAGTTCGCGATGCTCAAGGAGTAAATCTAGATGCTCTGTCGCAACATCATCAGCCACACGTTCGACGCCAGCAATTTTCGGAAGGATATTCTCAGACCAAACACCGAGACTAGCTATGATCTGGTCTCCCGACGCGGAAGCAACTGAATGCCCTAATTGAGATTTGATCGCGGCAATTGGCCACTTCTCAATGCTAAAAGTTGCTGCAAGTCTGTTAAGAATTTCTGACTCTGAAACCCGATTTTGTGGCGTTCCTGTCCCGTGTGCCTGAACAAAGCTGTTGTGCTGGACCCCTTTGTCACCGATGATATTACGAGTTGCTGCGAGTGCTTTTGCTACGGTTAGATAATTTCCCAGCCCCGGACCAGTGATCGATTTTTTAAAACCGTCGGCGTGAATGAAGATGTCATTTACGGCTCCATATACGGTGGCTCCAGTTTCCATTACCAATTCATCATCAAATAGGACAACAAACTGAGCTGATTCGGCGAGGGTAAAGCCGGAATTCTCACCGAATGGCCTGCAGGCTCTGCGATAATCTGGCAGATCACCAGTGCTTAAGTTATCTAACTGCCGTAACGAGTTATCACTGGCAAGTGCGCCCATTGTGATAAATGCCTCAAAAACTTCAGGCACCATACAGGACTCGCTCGTCCCGACAATCGCAATCCGATGTGAGCCTGATTGTATGTCACGCATACCTTGCCGGAGATTGTACAAAAAAGTGGCACAGGCACCATTGTTGTGCCCTGTGGTGCCAAGGCTTCCCAGCAGGTAGGCATTGATAAAATCGGCCGGCATTTCATTTAGCCCAAGAGGTAGTTGTTTAGAGGTAACTTTCTTTCCCAAAAGACGCCCCTTCAACATGCCTCCAAAGCCGTTATAGTCTAACTGGCCCAAACAGCTCCCGGCGTAAACACTCATCTGATCGGCAGGGACCCGCTTCTTTAAAGCCTCCCAATTTATGCCTAATGCATTGACTGCATCTGAAGCACCGAAGACTGTCATTTGTAATGCTCGAGGATGATTGCGGGAAGGATAGCTGTCGGCAGGATCAAATCCAGTAGGAAGTTGGGCGGCTGAGTGTACCTCCGATATGCGTTGACTGGGCAACATCACGGGGAGCCCGCTGTTGGTTCGTATAGTAACTGTTTCGGTATTTCTGGTCGCAGAGGTTACTTGCCAAGTGGATGGCACTGGGTTAGGGAGGTCCTTGCGTTTAATTTTGAAGACTATTGGCTCGCTATCCGCACATTCCAATTGAGTCCGCTGATGAACTGGTATGGCGTCAGGATTGAACGGGCTGCCATCAAATTTTCTTATAAGTGTGCTATCGAGCAAATCCTGTTTGTGGTTTGCAAGGAAGGCATCGACGTCGATGGCGGTTCCTGCCGCATCTTGCCAAATGCCGTCAGAGCAACGGATTCTCCCTGTCAATGCCGCGAGTTGTTGGAGCGTGGCTTTCTGTGCGGCCGCATTCGTTTGATCAAAAATCAATCGGCGAAAGCCGTTGTGGCCGGAGCTACGGCCTGCCGCATTGACGCCGCCAAAACTGACAATTACTGGAAGCTTGCTCATAAGGTAACTCTTTCTCGTTGGGGGAACCGTTACCTTTCATTGCAGTGGACAGAAGATAGCCTGTGTCACGCCCAATTAGACACTATTTAGTTAATTGTGGCCATTTTTTTAATGGCCTTGCATACAGCCTTATGTAGAAATAGCATTGAGGTCATGAATCACAAAGCCCACTTCATCTCAAAACCGCTACTTTGTCTAATACCTCGGCTTTTATCAATAACATTGCACGATTGAACACTGCACTGGGTGTTCCCGCAAATTATGCCGTCTCAAGAGGGCTTGCGTTGTGTCCTGTTCCGAAGAAGCTCGTAGATACTGAGTTGGATTTCTACGGGAGGCCGCAGAGATTGATTCCCCCAGCGCTCCAGGCGTGGTCTAAAATGAAGGCTCGAGCCGCGGAGTCTGGGATTACGCTCCACCTGATTTCGGCATTTCGCAGCCCAGAGTACCAATATGGATTGCTCAAAAGAAAACTCGATGCAGGGCAGAGCATCGAACAGATACTCAAGGTGAACGCCGCGCCGGGCTACAGTGAGCATCACACTGGTAAAGCAATTGATGTTGGAACCCCGGGCTGCGCTGCGCTTGTTGAGGAATTTGAGCTTACTCCGGCGTTTTTCTGGCTGCGAGAGCATGCGGGTCAGTTCGGTTTTTGGCTGAGCTACCCGAGAAACAATCTCGCCGGCATGGCCTATGAGCCGTGGCACTGGTGCTTCCAAGAGGTCGTCGCTAACGCGCCTACGAAGGTTTTAGACAAACTGGCGAGAAAGGAGTAACCTTATTGGTGTACTGTAAAGGAGAAATAATGATCGCGGCTAAAAATCTGCTGATTATCACTTCGAGTTTCCTTACCTCCGCAATACCCCAGCCCTTCTGGTATTTGCCAAAATACGCTTCCGCGAATTACCTTGCACTGTTTGACCTGACGTCAAAAGATCCACCTCCGCTCGCCTGTGTCGAGCGACAAAGGACCTGTTTCTCGAGCGGACGGTCCAATGATTTTTCTGAGCCGAATATGCAGCAGTTTATCCTGGCGGGGTGCGGAAATTTTTATTGAGGGAGAGAGGACTGAAGACAAACCTCATGACTTAGAAGAGAATAGGAGAAATCCCATGACAAATGAATTCCAGATTGTTTTTCATAACATTGACCAATCTACTTCAATCTCTGATGCGGTCGACAAAAGAATAAGCAAACTGCAACGGTTTTGTAATACGATTCTTACTGGCCGAGTAGTGCTGGATTCTCCCCATAACAATCATTACAAAGGTAAGGTCTACTCGGTAGGTCTTGAAATTCATACTCCGCACAAAGAAATTCGTGTTAATCAGGAACAGCATGATAATCATGCCCATGAAAATCTTTATGTCGCAATTCGTGATGCTTTCAATGCAGCCGAGCGACAGTTAAAGGCTATTGACAAAAAGCACCGGACCGAGAAAAGTCATGATTTCTCGGAATTAGAGTTAGCAAGTATTTAAAAGAGACAGCGAGGCCACTCATGGACGATTACACACGGTTAGAAATAGAAGCCGCCACCTTTCGCCGGCTTGTTGATCATCTGGATGCTCATAAAGACGTTCAGAATATCGATTTGATGAATCTTGCCAGTTTCTGCCGAAACTGCTTGTCAAAATGGTATCGGGCTGAAGCAGCAGAAAGAGGTGTTGAGCTTGATTATGAGAGGGCACGCGAAGCGGTTTATGGTATGCCCTACGCCGAATGGAAGGAGAGATATCAAACTGAGGCGACTCAGGTGCAACTCGACAGGCTTAAAGGCGGTACTGAAGCTTGAAAGGCCAAGAGCCACTGAGAGTGGCTGTAGCAAAAATGTGCCTCATGCCGAGCTCTCCGAATACGTTATATTCACGACGAAATAGCTGGATTCGCCGGTTGGCGTTGTGACAGTGATGCGACAACGGTTGGGCTTGCCTAAAAGAGCTTTCCCAAGCGGTGAATCGATGCTGATATAACCGCGCTGAGGGTCGATCTCATCGGGCCCTACCAGCCGGTAGCGAACGGTCTTGCCTTCTTCTTCCTCTAAAGTCACCAAAGCGCCAAAGTACACTTTGTTTTGGTCGTCAGGTATTTTGTTGACGACTATTAATTCTTTGATTCTTTTGCTGAGATAGCGAACTCTACCATCGATTTGCCTCAGGCGTTTTTTTCCGTAGATGTATTCTGCATTCTCCGAGCGATCTCCGAGTGCAGCAGCTTCAGCAACGGATTGAGTGACTTTGGGGCGTTCAATGCTCCAAAGTTGATGAAGCTCGTCTTTGAGCTGTCTCTCACCCTCAGCAGTTATGTAGTTTGAATTAGCTTGAGGTTGTGGACGGTATCTGCTCATTCTGATTTTTAATCAATCGTTTCCGTTAGACTTAGACGTAGCTGATCCGGATCGGCTTGGCTCAATGGTGTGTTGTTTTGCGGCTTAATTCGAACACCAACCCCCAGGAGCCTTACAGATATGTTGCCTCGATGGAACCCTTTCTCACAAAGTTTGTGAAAGTTTTCGGCAGCAACTGTATCGGACAACATCTCTGCCGTTGTTTGGGTGAAGTCCCTAAATTTTATCTTTATGAATTGCTTGTGGATTCGATCACCACTATTGGCCCGCTTAAGACGCGCATTCAGTTTAGAGATGAGTCCTGGGATTTCCGCGAGGCAGGCAGTCAGCGACGGGAGATCTTGCGGGAAGGTGTTTTCAACACTGATCGACTTTCTGATTCTTTCAGTTTGCACTTGCCGGTGATCAATCCCGGCGCTTAGTTGCTTAAGGCGTTCTCCGAAGCTGCCGAAGTGTTTTCTTAGATCTGAGAAGTCGAGCTGTCGCAGGTCACCACAAGTATTTATGCCAAGTTTAGTCATTTTTTCTGCGGTAACTTTACCAACCCCATGCAGTTTTCTGACCGGCAAGCTTGTCAGGAAGCCCTGTGCCTCGTCACGGGTTATCACGAACTGGCCATCAGGCTTGTTCCAGTCGCTGGCAATCTTAGCGAGGAATTTATTCGGAGCGACTCCTGCCGAAATCGTTATTCCAACCTCTGTTCTAATCGCGTCACGAATCGCCTGTGCGATAGCGGCTGCGTCTTCATAACACTGCGTAAACTGAGTTACATCGAGAAAGGCTTCATCCAGAGATAACGGCTCGATGAGATCTGTGTAGCGCTGAAAAATAAGGTGGATTTTTGCAGATGCGCTTCGGTACTTTTCCATATCTGGGCGAACAATGATGAGATCGGCGCAGTGTTTTCGGGCAACAGCCGATGACATGGCGGAATGAATACCAAATTTGCGGGCGGCATAATTACAGGTTGCCACAACCCCTCTGCGATCAGGTGAGCCGCCTACGGCAAGTGGTTTATCAGCAAGCTCAGGATTGTCTCGCATTTCGATTGATGCATAAAAACAATCACAATCGCAATGTATGATCTTTCTGTCTTCAGGCATGGAAAAGTTCGGTTGGACCAGGTAAGCACTGCGGCCCTTAATGCCACTTTTGCGGACTTACCCCATCTGACGCTCAAAATTCATCATGAAATCGACCAGGGCCTCACAACCTGCCAGTGGCATAGCGTTGTAGATTGAAGCCCTCGCTCCGCCCACCGCTCTGTGGCCTTTCAATGCGTAGAGGTCCTCGGCCTCTGCTTGCCTCAAGAACTCACCCAATAATTCCTTAGTATGAAGATTAAAGGTAACGTTCATGATTGAGCGGTGCGCCGAATCCGCTGTACCGAAGTAGAAGTCGCTGCTATCAATAGCATCGTAGATCAACTTCGCTTTTGCTTCGTTTTGCGTCTCCATCAAAGACACACCACCCCGGTCTTTAAGCCACTGCAGTACCAATGACATGAGATAAACAGCGAAAGTGTTGGTTGTGTTCGCTAAAGAATGCTGCTCGGCATAAACTTGGTAGTTGAGCAAACTTGGTGTCGTTGGAAGCGCATATTCCAGCAGGTCCTCACGGATGATTACCAAAGCTAGTCCGGCTGGGCCGAGGTTTTTTTGCAGTCCAGCAAAAATTAGTCCAAATTGGTTGATGTCCAATTTCCTGGAGAGAAATTCCGACGTCATGTCGGCGACCAGCGGCACTTCGCCAGTTTCTGGGAAAGTGTGCCAGCGTGTCCCAAATAATGTGTTGTTGCTCGTGATATGTAGATAGGAACTGTCAGGATCTAGCAAGTCGATGTCGTAGTCCGGTACGTAGCTGAAGTTTCGGTCTTCGCTGCTGGCAATGTTGACTGACGTGCCATAACGTCCAGCTTCCTTGCTCGCTTTTACTGCCCAGCTGCCGGTCAGGACAAACGAGGCATTCTTGGTGGCTTTGCGATTGATCAGATTCAGAGGAACAGCAGAGAACTGCATCTGAGCACCACCGTGAACATACAATATTTTGTAATTGTTGGGGATGCCTGCGAGTTCGGTTAGTAATGCGTCGCAGCGATTTATGATGTCGTCAAACTCACCCGAACGGTGGCTAATTTCTATCACGGATGCTCCGAGATTCTGATAATTAAGAAACTCAGCCTGGGCTTTTTGCATGACCTCAATCGGCAGCATGGCTGGGCCGGCTCCAAAATTGAAAACGCGTTTCATATTAATGATCCCGAGTATCAGATTATTATAATTTAGTTACATTGATGACATCTTCGATTGCCGCAATCGCCGCGAGAGCTGACGCTGAGGCGGGATCTTCGAGGTCGATGAGGTTGTAGGCAACTCCCTCTCGGCTCTTGTTAAGCATATCGACGACGTTGATGTCCTGGTCCGCAAGAATGGAAAGGATTTGTCCAAGCATTTTAGGCACGTTCTTATTTGAGATGGCAAGACGTGTGCCTAGCTCTGAATTTGCTGTGCGGTCAAGATGGAGATCCGGGTAATTAACCGAATTTCTGATGTTGCCGTGCTCCAAAAAGTCCATAAGTTGGTCTGCAGCCATCATCGCACAGTTTTCTTCGGCTTCGGCAGTGCTGGCGCCAATATGAGGCATGGAGATCACCTCAGCTCGGCCCATGAACTCTCGTCTTGGGAAATCGCTGACGTAGGCCCGCAGTTTTTTCGAATCCAGTGCATTCATTAGAGCCGCATGATCGACAATCTCATCCCTAGCGAAGTTCAGAAGGCAAGTTCCCTGACTCATCGCGGCAAACATGCTCGCATCTATGAGCTTTCGAGTGGAATCGAGTATTGGAAGGTGTAAGGAGATGTAGTCAGAGCTGCCAACTAGGGCATTTAGGTTTTCAATGCGCCTCACTTGATTAGGAAGCCTCCACGCAGCATCTATCGATAAAGCCGGATCGAAGCCTTTTACTTCCATGCCGAGCCCAATCGCCATCTCGGCGACCAGCGAACCAATCGCACCGAGGCCGACCACCCCAAGAGTTTTACCGGCTATTTCATTGCCTTTAAAGCGTTTTTTTTCTCGCTCCATTGTTTTAGACAGCTCGGCGTAATCACTAATCGTTGTCTGTGTGTCTGCGAAGCTGATCCCTGGAACAATTCCTCTAGAGGCGAGTAATAGTCCGCAAAGCACAAGCTCTTTAACGGCGTTAGCATTGGCGCCAGGCGTGTTGAACACGACGACACCACGTTCTGTGCATGCGGTGACGGGCACATTGTTAACCCCAGCACCGGCACGGGCAACAGCCCGCAGATTCGGTGCAAGCGCGGCAGGCTCAAGTTTGTGGCTTCGCAAAAGAATTGCATCTGCGTTGTTGGTATCTGGACTGACCGTATAACGCTCAGGAGTGAAACGCGTAAGTCCCTTGTCAGAGATTGAGTTGAAGGTTTGGATTCGGTACATACGGGGTTTTCCTGATTGTGTCTGAGCAACTGATGCTTCTTAAAGATTCATAAACCCACAAAGGCCGAGTTTGTTCGTTCCGCTCTGATCATTGAGCCTAGACAACTGTCAGGAGGTGGTGGCTGTTTT
>MDTD01124275.1_pt1 | contig 17053 bp, 15 predicted proteins | sample 811221 | NCBI WGS metagenome assembly MDTD01 (sample SAMN05326646, study PRJNA326480) | marine metagenome | isolation source: seawater | place: Pacific Ocean: South West | collected 2011 | reverse complement strand
TGAAAAAAAAAATATTAATTTTTTTAAGATACATAAATGAGCGAACGTTTAATGTAAAATTTTTTTTAATATTAACTTCTATTAGAGCAAAATTTCAAATATTAGTTTTTCATTTTTATCCGGATTTAGTTAGTTTTTTTAGTATAAAATCAGCAAAATTGCCAAACAGTGAGGAAAAATTTTTATTAAATAAGAAACAACTAGATGAATTTAGGATAATTAATAAAAAGAATTTTAAATTTAATACCTCAGATTTATTTATAAGAGCAAAAAAATACAGTTATAAAGATTTAAAAAAATATAAGAATATTTTCTTATTGAATCCATTTTATATAGAAAATGAAACAGCCAAATATTTACCAGCATCACAAAAAAAACTTCTAATTATTAAAAAAAATAATATCTTTTATGTTACTGCTGATAATTCTTTTTTAGATGAATATTTAAAAAATAAATTGAATATTCTTTATATTCAAGTATGGAAAAAAAATGGTGAAAAACTTTTTATATCTAAGGAAGAAAAAAAATCTAGGAGAAAATTTCTGAAATATTGTTTAAAGCATAAAAATTCTTTTCTAATAGATGCTTATTTTAATACCAATTGTAAAACTATGTATTGTAATTCAGCTATAATTGCTTCTCTAGCCTTAGCTAAATTAACGAAAAAATTAAAAATTCATAATTGGAATTATTATATGAAAAGTTCACCAAAAAATTATGGGTATTTTAAAACTATTAATTTACTTTATCCTTTAAAATTTAGAATAAAAAATAATGTATTTTTGGAGATGAGTTTGTGGCAATGGGTATTTGTGTACCGTCTTTCTAAACTTAAAAATGTAAAAATTAATGGATTTATAAATGGTATCTTGAATAAAAAACAAATTATAAAAAGATTACTAAAAATTTTCTATAAGAATAATTAAAAAATGAAACAAATGATTAATAAATTAAAATTTTTTTCGAAAGAAAGAAGGTTTTTATACAGTATTATTTTTATGTTTGTACTTTCAATTTTTTTAACTATTGTTGAAATTGTTGGAATAGCATCAATTACTACTTTAGTAGGATTATTTTCTAGTGCTGAAAATTTTATATTTGACCTTAAATTTCTTAAGATCATTGATCTAAATTTTTATGACACTTTATCAATTATTTTTCTGATCTTTTTAATCAAAGGAATACTCCAAATTTTTTATAATTTTTTACAGGCCAAAATTAATCAATTGATGACTATCAAATATTCTCAATACTTATTTACTAATTTTGTGAATTCCTCTTATGAACTCAATCTATTAAAAAATCCTTCTATACTAATTAGAAAAATATCAAGTGATGTTCAACTTTCGATATCATATATTTTTGTAATTTTATTGATACTAAAAGAATTTTTAATTTTATTCGCAATATTTATTATATTCTTTTTTACAAAAACAAATTTTATTGTATTTGTACTTTTATTTTTTGGTTTATTATCAATTTTATTTTATAAATCTATAAGAAATAAAATAAAGCAATTATCATCAAAATTCATTAAAAGCCAATCGAGTGCAATTAAAATAGTAAATCAAGCTTTTGGTTCATTGAAGGAAAATATTATTTTGGATATTAATCAAACTCTTGTCAGCAAATTTGTAAATGAAATAATTAATGTTAATAAATTTGAATTTTTTAGAAGTTTCATAAAATCTTTACCAAGGGTAATTTTTGAATTAACAGCCATAACCTCAGTTGTAATTATAGCATATATTTTATTTAATACTTTAGATGATAAAGAATATGCGCTTCAGGTATTAACTTTGATAGCAGTATGCTCAGTAAGATTAATTCCAAGTTTTAATGTTATCACAAATGCATTTGCAAGTATAAGATCTTATCAAGAAATTTTTGATAAATTTTATAAAGATTTAGTTTATTTTGATAAAAATAAACTAAATTATAAGAAAACAAATTCAAAAAATATAAAATTTAATTCTTCAATAGAATTAAAAAATGTGTCGTTTAAATACCCTAAAACAAAAAAATTTATTATCAAAAATGCAAATCTTAAAATAGTAAAAGGTAAAATTATTGGAGTCTTTGGAAGAAGTGGAGAAGGAAAGACAACTTTAATTGATTTGATTATTGGACTTCTTAAGAAAGAGTCGGGAAAAATTTTGGTAGACAAAAAAAAATTAGATGAAAATGTTAGTTTTAAAAAAAATTCAATAGGTTACGTTCCACAATCACCATATTTAACTGATGATACAATTGAAAATAATATAATTTTTGGAAGAAAAATAAAAAACAAGCAAAGATTAATTAAAGATGCATTAAAATTTAGTCAGTTAGATAAATTTATAAAATCTTTACCAAATGGAATTAATACTATAGTTGGAAATAACGGTGTTAGGTTATCTGGTGGTCAAAAACAACGAATTGTAATTGCAAGAGCTTTATTATTAAGACCTTCATTAATCGTATTTGATGAGGCAACTAGTTCTTTAGACTCTAAAACAGAAAATGAATTAATGAAAGAAATATTAAAATTAAATAAGATTACAACAGTTTTGATAATATCACATAAATTGGAAATAATTAAAAAATGTAATTTAAAATATCTTGTTAAAGATAAAAAAATAAAAAAATATAATTAAAAAATTATAAATCATTAAAAATGAAACTTAAGAAAAAAATTTTATTTTTTGGTGCAACTAGTTTTGCGGCAGATGAATTAGTAAATATTTTGAAAAATAAGTATGAAATTATAAACTTATCCCGATCAAAAAAAAAAGGATTAAAAAATATTAATTTTAATCTTAAAAAAATTAATAATTCCATAAAAAAAATTAATAAATTAAAAAATGTTGAATACTTGATATATTTTTCAAGTTTTGTTCCGTTGAGAGAAAAATCGTCAAATCTAAATGAATGTTTTAGTGCAAATGTTTACTCGCTAATAGAGCTTCTTATAAAATTAGAAATCAAACCAAAAAAAATTGTATTAGCTTCATCTGGTTCTATTTACGGAAATAGTGAAAAAATAGTTAATGAAAAAAGTTTTTTACACCTTGAAAATAATTATTCTATTAGCAAATATCTTCAAGAAAATATCATTAGGATATATTGTAGAGATAAAAATATTAAGTTTCTTTCATTGAGAATTGGTTACGTTTATAACAAAAATCTTAACAAAAAAAGAATTATCAATGTAATCATAAATAAAATTAAAAATAAAAAAAATTTTAAAGTTTATAATCAAGAGAAATTAATATTTAACTTGATACATTCAAAAGATATTGCATATTTAACTGATAAAATTTTGGTATCTGGTCAGGGGATATTTAATTTAGTTAATAATGAAAATTTATCATTAAAAAAAATGATTAGGATTATTTTACAAAATCTTAATAAAAAAATGAAATATAGAAATCAAAATATTAAAAGTTTTAAAAGAAATAGCATTATCTCATCTAGTAAACTTTTTAAAAAATATAAAATAAGAGCAAAAATCAAATTTAATGAGGGGTTGAAAGATTTAATATGAAAAATAAGATTTTAATAATTGGAAGCTCAGGTTATTTGGGAACAAATCTTATTAAAAGATTGAATGTAAAAAAAAAAATAATTTGTTTTGACAAGAAAAAGAGCAGAATTTCACCATCTGACAAAAAAAAAATTTTTAAGATATATAAAGCGGATTTAAATAATAAAAAAAAAATAAATGAAGCTTTGAAAGTAACCAAAATTATTTTTTATCGAGCAGGTATATTGGGAGGTCCAAACAGTAACAAGATAAGTAAATCTAGAATATATTTTAAAGAAAACATTGAAAAATTAATCAAGTTTCTTGTCATAGCAAAGAAACATAAGATAGAAAAATTTATTTATGATTCTTCATTTCAAATATTTGATAAGAAAAATAATTTTAATAACGAAATTCAACCATTTAATTATTATGGATTGTCAAAAATAACTTCTGAAAAAATTTTAAAAAATTGGTGTAAAGAAAATAATGTAAATTTATTTATTTTTAGATATCCAAGAATTGTTTGTGAAAACTCTAAAAATTTTTTAACAAAAATGGTTTCCGATGCTAAAAATTATTCTAAAATTAATCTAAAAAAATCCTTTCAAAAATTTAGATTAGTACATATTGATGACGTTTTAAAAGCAAATATTGAGGCAATCAAAAGTAAAAGTGAGGGTATTAATATTTTTAATATTTCTATTAAAAAAGAATATAGTCTTAACGATATTTCGAAAATAATAAAGTTAAGATTAAATTCAAAGATTCAAATAAAAAAAAATAAAGACATTTCTGAAAATTTTGAGCCTACTGAAATGAACTTGAATAAAAATTTTTTTTCTTTATCAAAAAAATTTATTCCTAAAATTGATTTATTAAGAATTATCTCAAGACAAATAGAAAAAAAAAATGAATATTAAAAAAATTATTTCAGAAATTAGTTTTAGAAATTTGTTTGAATGTAGTTATGATGAATCTTTAATGCTTCTAAAAATTAGAAATGAAAGAGAAATTCGTGAAAATAGTTTTACAAAACATGAAATTTCATTAAAGGAACATGAAAATTGGCTTAAGAAAAACAACGAAAAAAAAGACTCAAAAAATTTTGTTGTCCTTAATAAAGGAAGAATAATAGGAAATGTAAATATATATAATCCTACAAATAAACCGACCTTAAGATTTTGGTCCTTTTACATTAGCAAAAAAGAGAGAAGAGTTGGAGTTGGATTTGCACTAGAGTATAAGGCATTAAATTATATTTTTGATAAACTAGGTTTAAAATTAATTAATTGTTTTGTATTGAACCAAAATAAAGAAGTGATTAAATTACACAAAAAATTTGGATTTAAAGAATTAATCAAAAAAGAATCAATTATTCCAAAACAATTTGAAAAAAATACAACTCATCTTTTTTTGAATAAAGAAAATTGGCTTAAAGTAAAAAAAGATTTTAAAAATAGATTCTTAATATTATGAAATTGAATAATTATTTTTTTCCTGATTATTCAAAAAAAAGCGGCTTAGGACATTTTTATAGGTGCTATAAATATTCAAAACTTATTAATAAGGGTAAAATTTATTTTTTATATAAAAATAAATTCAAACCAAATTTAACAAAAATTTTGAAAAAAAAAGGGATTAACCCTATAAAATTTAATCGAAATTTTTTTAATTTAAAAAAAAAAAATAATTCTTTAGATATATTAACAATTGATACATATACAAAAAAAAATTTAAAATTTATTGAAAATGGTATTTTTGATAAAGTAATATTATTATCTGATAAAAAACCTCTAATAATTAATCCAAATGTAATTATTGATCACACCTTTAAGAGAAAGAAAAAATTTTACTTTAATGAGCAAAAGAAAAAAATAGATTGTTATGTTGGTATCGATTTTTTTCCTTTTGAAAGAATTAAAAAAATATCATCAAAACGAAAAATCATACTAATAAATTTTGGGACAACATACGATGTTGATTTGATAAATAAAAGCTTGAGAATTATTAAAAAATTAAATTTTAATAAAGATATAATAATTATAAGCAATCATTTTGACAGAAAATTTATTAAAAAAGATTATTTTGATTTAAAAATTCAAGTAATCAAATCAGTAAGTTATTTATCTGATATTTATAAAAAAACATTTTTATCTTTTGGATCATGTGGAATTTCGTTATATGAAAAACTACTCTATAGAATCCCATCAATATGTACTCCTGTAGCAGGCAATCAAATGAATAATTATCAAAATTTTTCAAAATCCAAATTAATTATTAAAATGAATGAAGTAGTCAAGATTGATAATCAAAAAGTAATGAAAGATTTAAAATCTTTAAAAAAGCGTATAAATAATTTTATTAAAACAATAGACAAAAAAAAAATTATAGACATTATAAATTTATATGAAAAAAAAAATTAGTTTTATAATCAATCAATTAAATAAATTTGGATATTGCATTATAGAAAATGTACTGAAGCAAGAAGAATGCTTTGATTATTTAGAATCAATTAAAAAATTAAACAAGTCTTTAAACAAGAACAAACACCACAATGATGAGCTCAAAGAATTTGGTCAGGTAATTATAAGAGATTTAGTCTTAAGAGATCCGAAAACTTTTTTAAAATTAATTGATAAGAAGATAATAAATCAAAGTCTTGCAAATATTTTTAATGATAAGTTTATTTTAGATAATTGTATGGCAAGTAATAGCATAAAAAAGACAAAAAATTATAAAGCTTTAGTTCACATAGATTCTCATCTAGCTACTTCCCAATTTGATAATACTTCGGATGTAGTAGTTTTGTTTTGTCTAGATAATTTCACAAAAGAGAATGGGTGCACGAAAATATGGCCAGGAACCCATCTGTCTGGTATCAGAATTCAAAACCAGAAAAAAAAAAAAGTTAAGAAAAAATTTAAGTACGTTGAAGCTAAAAGAGGTTCAATAGTCTTTTTTTTAGGACAAACCTGGCATCAAATTGGTCGAAATCAAAATGCTTTAAGTAGGTGGGGAATATTGTGTCATTTTAAAAGATGGTGGATAAAACCTTCAACAGATTTCACAAAATGTGGTCCTAAAATATTTAAAATGCTAAATGATAATCAAAAAGAGCTATTTGGTTTCAACTCAATTTCGCCAAAGTTTAATTTTAAGAAAAAAAATAGAAAATTAAAAACTTTAAGAAAAATAGAAAATTTGAGTAAAAACTATTTTAAGGTTTTAACTTACTAATCGGAGAAAAAGATGTTTAACAACAAAATTATTTTTGTAACAGGAGGCACGGGTTATTTTGGAAAAGAATTTATTTTGAAGATTTTTAAGTTCTATAAACCAAAAAAAGTTATCGTTTTTTCAAGAGATGAAAATAAACAATATGAAATGCAGAATGATAATTCTTTTAAAAGATATCTAAAATCTTTAAGGTTTTTTATTGGAGACGTTAGAGATGTTGATAGATTGAGATTAGCAATGCGTGATGTGAATTATGTTGTTCATGCTGCAGCTTTAAAACATGTTCCAACCGCGGAATATAATCCCACTGAATGTATTCGAACCAATATTAATGGGGCAGAAAATGTAATTAGAGCATCAATTGATTGTAATGTTCAAAAAGTAATTGCCTTATCAACTGATAAAGCTGCTAATCCAATAAATATTTATGGAGCTACAAAACTCGCTTCAGATAAATTATTTATTGCAGCTAATAATCTTTCAGGTTCAACAGGTCCAAAGTTTTCAGTTGTGAGATATGGAAATGTATTTGCATCTAGAGGCTCGGTTGTACCTTTTTTTAGACAACTTGTTAAAAATAAAAGCAATCATTTTCCTATTACTCACGAAAAAATGACACGTTTTGTAATTACTATAGATGATGCAATTAATTTAGTTTTTAGATCTTTTAAATTTATGGTTGGTGGTGAAATGGTGATTCCTAAAATTCCTTCTATTAGAATAATTGATCTTGCCAAAGCAATTGATGAGTCAAAAAAGATTAAAATAATTGGGATTCGACCAGGGGAAAAATTACACGAAATATTATGTCCGGCTGATGACTCTAGGTTAACATTAGAATTTAAAAATCATTTTATAATTATGCCCTCTGCAAATTTTGAGGATGTAAAAAAAAAATTTATTAAAAATTTGTCAGGTGAAACAGGTAAATTTGTAAAAACTAATTTTGTTTATGATTCAGGAACTAACCCAAAATTTTTAAAGATAAAAGAAATTAAAGATTTACTTAATTAATTTTTATAAATGCCAATAAAAATTCTATCTAGAAGAATCGGAGTTGATTACAAGCCTTTTATAATTGCAGAAATTTCAGCAAATCACAATCAATCTATTTCTAAAGCTTTAAAAATTATCAAAGGTGCAGCAGAGGCAGGTGTCGATGCTGTAAAATTACAAACTTACACAGCCGAAACCATGACATTAAAAAAAAGGAATATTATTCAAGACAAAAAAAGTCCTTGGCAAGGAAAAGATCTCTATGAATTATACAAAAAAGGATCTACTCCTTGGAAATGGCATAAAAAACTTTTTTCATATGCAAACAAATTAGGACTAATAGCATTTAGTACTCCTTTCGATATTTCATCTGTTGATTTTTTAAAAAAATTAAAAGTCCCTTTATATAAAATTTCTTCTTTTGAAATTACCGATTTACCACTTATTAAGAAAGTTGCTTTAACAAAAAAGCCTATAATTTTGTCGACTGGAATGGCAACTTTTTTAGAAATTAAAGAAGCTGTTAAAATTCTTAAAAAAAATGGAGCTAATCAGATTATTTTATTAAAATGTACTAGTGCATATCCTACACAGGCTGAAGATGTTAATCTATCAACAATACCTGTGTTAAGAAAAAAATTTAAATGTGAAGTAGGTTTATCAGATCACACTATTGGAGAAGTGTCAGCTATTGCAAGCATAGGTTATGGAGCAACTGTCATTGAAAAGCATGTTACATTGGATAAGAAAAATTCAATTGATGGTCTTTTTTCACTTGATTTAGCAGAATTAAAAAAATTTGTGAGAAACATAAGATATGCCAAAAAATGTTCTGGCCAAATAAGATTTGGACCGACAAGAAATGAATTAAAAAACTTGAAATATAGAAGAGGTATAGTTGCTATTAAAAAAATCAAAAAAGGAGAAAAGCTTTCAGATATTAATGTAAAATGTATGAGAGGAGTTAATGGATTAAAACCAAAGTTTTACTTTAAGATAATAAATAGAATATCAAAAAAAAATATAAATTATGGAGAACCAATTAAATTGAGTCATTGTATGTAAAGTTATGAAAGTTTTACCATATAGTAGGCAAAAAATTGATCAAACTGATATAAAGTCAGTTATCCAAGTTTTAAAGTCAGACTTTTTGACTCAAGGTTCAATGGTTCCTAAATTTGAAAAATTGGTATCAAAAAAAATTGGGAGTAAATATGCAGTAGCATTGAATAGTGCAACAAGTGCATTGCATGTAGGGTGTATGTCGCTTAATATTAAAAAGGGCGATATAGTTTGGACATCAGCAAATTCATTTGTAGCTTCAATTAATTGCGCAAAGTATCTTGGTGCAAAAATAGATTTAATAGATATCGACAAGGACACATTTAATCTTTCAACAAATGAATTAAAGAAAAAACTTTTGCTTGCAAAAAAAAATAGAAAACTTCCAAAATTGATAATTATTGTTCATTTTGCTGGACTTTCTTGCGACCTAAAAGAAATTTATAAACTTTCAAAAAAATATAAATTTAAAATCATAGAGGACGCCTCTCATGCAATCGGATCTAAATATTATAAAGACAAAATAGGTAATTGTAAGTATTCCGATATAACTGTGTTTAGTTTCCATCCAGTAAAAATTATTACATCAGGTGAAGGAGGCATGTGTCTTACAAACAATAAAATCTTAAGAGATAAAATGTTATTATTTCGTTCTCACGGAATAACTAAAGATTATAAGCTGTTTAAAAAAAAGAGATTTCAGAATCCTTGGTATTATGAACAACAAACCTTAGGCTATAACTATAGAATGTCAGATATACATGCTGCTCTTGGAATTAGCCAACTAACTAAACTTGATAAATTTGTAAAAGAGAGAAATAAAATTGCAAAAAATTATTTTAAAATTTTAAAGAATTTACCGATAATTCTTCCTAAAAATCCAAAGGGGTTATTGTCCTCCTTTCATTTATTTGTAATTAGGATCAATTTTAAAAAAACAAAAAAAACATATAATGAACTTTTTGATTATTTAAGAAAAAAAAAACTTTGGGTAAATTTGCATTACCTTCCTATTTATTCACATCCTTATTATAATAAAAATTTTAATAAAAAAAATTTTCAAAATATGGAAACATATTATAAATCTTCAATTTCGATACCCATATATCCTGGTCTAACATCTAAAGAGCAAAATTATATCAAAAAAACGTTAGAAAAATTTTTTAATGAAAAAAAAGAGTCATTTGGTACCTAAAATATTATTTTTAACTGGTTTACCTTCATCTGGGAAAACCTCTTTAGCACTATCTTTAAAAAAAGAATTTGAAAAAAAAGGTTTTAAAAAAATTAAATATATAGATGGAGACTCATTTAGGAAAAAATTTAAATTAGATCAATATGATAATAAATCTAGAAACTTAGTTGGTGATGAGAAAATAAAGTTTGCAAAATCGTTTTTAAAATTTAAAAAACTTATAATTGTCACTGGAGTTGCTCATAATAAATCTTGGAGAAAAAAGATTAAAAAGAAAAATAAGAACTTATTAGAGATCTACACTAAATGTCCTATTAAGGTATGTTTGTTAAGAGATTATAAAAAAAATTATTTAAAAGCTAAAAATAATAAAATAAAAAATTTTGTTGGTATAAATTATGAATATCAAGAAGGCAAAACAGTTGATTTAACCTTAGATATGTATAAAAACACTTTAAAATTTAATACAAATAAATTATTTAAGTTTTTGATTAAAAATAGATATGTTTATTGAAAATAAATGTAAAAAATTAAAAAGTCTTTTCAAAAAAAAATTAATTAGAATTGTTGGTGCCCATGATGGTTTGGGAGCAAAATTAATTGGAGAGGCGGGATTTGATGGTGTTTGGGCATCTGGTTTAGAAATTTCTGCATCTTATGGATTACCAGACGCCAATATATTAACCATGACGGAATATCTAGAAAGAGCAGTAGAAATGAATGAAGCAACGTTGTTACCTGTAATTGCAGACTGTGACACTGGATATGGGAATGTTAATAATGTTATCCACATGGTTGAAAAATATGAAAAAGCTGGAATAGCTGCAATTTGTATAGAAGATAAATTATTTCCAAAAGTAAATAGTTTTATTGAGGGCCGACAAGATTTAGCGGACATAGAAGAGTTTTGTGGCAAAATAAGAGCGGTTAAAAATACTCAGAAAAATCCTGACTTTATGGTAATTGCAAGAGTAGAAGCATTAATAGCTGGATGGGGAATGAAAGAGGCTCTTAAGAGAGCTCATGCGTATTCAGAGAGTGGCGCAGATGCAATTTTAATACATTCTAAAAAAAAAGATAACAAAGAAATTTTAGAATTTTGTAAAAAATTTAAAAAAAGAAAACCTTTAGTAGTTGTACCAACCACATATCCTAAATTTAACGAAAAAAATATGCCAGGTCTTGGTATAAAAATGGTAATTTATGCAAATCACTTATTAAGAAGTTCAATTCAAGCGATATCTAAAACGCTGCAAACATTAAACAAAAGAGGTGAACTTTCATCAATTGAAAAGAGTATTGCTCCATTAAACAAAGTTTTTGAATTACAAGGCATGAAAACACTTAAAAATAACGAAAATAATTATTTAAAAACAAGTATTTCTAATACTCAATTATTAATTCCAGCAGCAGGTAGTCCACCAGAAAAAATTGAAAATTTGGGAAAAATTGACAAATTTATCGCTAATAATTATCCAATTTCTTTAATTCGAATAAACAATAAAACAATTTTAGATATGAATTTGGAAAATGCAAAATTAAATAAGTTAGAAAAAATTAAAATTATTACAGGATATAAATCAGAGTTATTCAAAAATTATAAGAAAAATAAAAATTTTAAAATTATTAATAATAAAAAATATAAAAATTCACAGCAAATTGACTCAATTATAATGGGATTAGAAAAAGATTTAAATTCCGTAGTTATTTTCTCTGATATAATTTTTGAAAAGGAAATCATTCAAAGGTTAATTTCTGATGATAATGATATCTCACTTGTAATTGATACAATTAATCAAAATACGAGCAAATATTGTGATCTTGCTATTACTCAAAAGAAATCAATCAAAGATGGGCGAATTCTCACACAGCATAGATCAAATACAATCAAAAAACTCGAAAAAGGCCTTAATCAAAAAAAAGGAAGTTTTGAATTTGTTGGTATAAGTTTTTTCTCTAAAAAAGGATCTTCTATAGTAATAAAAGAATATAAAAAATTGAAGAAAAAAAATAATAATTTAGATTTTAATACACTCATCAATCACTTAATTAAAAAAAATATTAAAATTAATGCTATAGAGGTAAATGGTGGATGGATGGAAATTAGATCTGAACAACAATTTAAACAAGCAGAAAAATTATTTAGTTAACAATCAATGTGTGGCTTTTTTGGAATTTTTTCGCCCGCAGGCATAAATTTTGATAATCAAAAATTAGAAAAAATAACTAATTTGATTCATCATAGGGGGCCAGATGATACTGGTTATTTTACTAATAAAAATATTGCACTTGGTTTTAAAAGACTTTCTATCATAGATATTCAGAATGGAAAACAACCACTTATTAGTCAAAATAAAAGATATGTAATTGTATTTAACGGTGAAATATATAACTATAAAAAACTAAGAGAAAAATTAATTTCAAAAAAAATTATTTTAAAAACAAATTCTGACACAGAAGTATTACTTGAATCAATTGCAAATTTTGGACTTGATTTCATTAAAGAAATAAATGGTATGTTTGCATTTGTTCTTTATGATATCAAGGAAAATTGTATTTATTTGTTCCGCGATAGGCTTGGAGTTAAACCTATTTTCTTTTCATTAAATAAAAATAAAATTTTATTTTCGTCTGAAATTAAACCTTTAATCTCATCTGGTTTAATATCAAAAGAAATAAATTTTAATGCAATAAGTTCTTATTTTTCCTTTAGATTTAACTATGGTGTTGGAAATTTTTTCAAAAATATTAATTCTGTAGAACCAGGTCAATTTGTGAAATTTAATTCATTAAATTTATCTAAGAGAAAATATTGGGACTATCCACTGAGTGGAGAGAAATTTGATTTAAGTGAGCAAAACTTAATGGATAGATGTGGAAAACTCATAGAGGAAGTTACTTCGGATCATTTAGTTTCAGATGTACCAGTTGGAAGCTTATTATCAGGTGGATTGGACTCTTCTCTATTAACTTCAATAATGAGAGAAAAGAATGATAAAAGATTTTGTACATTTTCAGCTTCTTTTGATGATATTGATTATGACGAAAATAAATTTTCTAAATTAATATCTGAGAAAACAAATTCAGATCATTTAAACATAATTTTAAAATCAAGTGATTATGAAAATAAATTAAATCAAATTATAAAACATTCAGCGTCGCCTTTATCTATTCCTCATGAAATAGCTCTCAATTCACTTTTTAATCAAATTAGCAAATATACTAAAGTAGTAATATCTGGAGAAGGTGCAGATGAAATGTTTGGAGGATATGGCAGAGTACAAAGTTCAGGTTTTGATTACGAGAAAATAAAATTTGTAAAAAAGTTTGTTCCAAAAAATTTACAACCAAGTATTTTAACAATATTTGGTTCTAATAAAGAATTTGATTGGAGCAAATATCGAAGTCAAATAGACCATTTTTTCGATATATATAAGTGGTTTGGTTTTGAAGAAAAAATGGGAATTTTAAATAATGAAATTAAAAAAGATATTAAATATGATGCCGAAATTAAAAAGTTTTGGTCAGGTGAGTTTGAACTAATTAAAGACTTGGATGATAAAGAAAAAATAATATTTTTATTCCAAAAACATCATTTACAGTGCTTGCTACATAGGCTAGATATTCATTCTATGGCTCATAGTGTTGAAGCTAGAGTACCTTTTTGTGATTATAGAATAATAGAATTTGTCAACAAATTACCATACTCAATGAAATTTAGATGGAAAAGTTCTTACCATAAATTTTTATCAATTTTTGACAATAGTTTTAACAATTCAGAAAAAAACGATATTTCTAAATACTTATTAAGAAAATTAAGTCTTAAATATTTACCAAAGGAAATTTCTTACAAAAAAAAATTAGGTTTTCCAGTACCTCTTGATAAATGGCTAGGTGGGTCTTTTTTGATCTATGCAAAAGAAATATTATTAGATAAAAAAACGTCCAAGAGAGGAATCTATGATACCTCTCAGATTGAAAATCTCTTAAATAATAAACAAAAATTGAGTTACGATTTTTGGGGAAAAAAAATTTGGATGCTTATTAATGTAGAATTGTGGGCAAGAAACTTTATAGATTAAAATATATGGTAGACGCTAAAGATTTTATTAATCATTTACTTAAAAAAAATATAAATTTTTTTACTGGCGTGCCAGATAGTGTTCTAAAAAATTTTATAACCTATTTAAGTTTTAATAAAAAAAAAAATTTTATTCACAGAATTACAACTAATGAAGGAAGTGCCATCTCTTTGGGAATTGGCTACAACTTATCTAAAAATAAAGTTCCTTTAGTTTATTTTCAAAATTCAGGAATAGGAAATGCTGCGAATCCTTTGTATAGCCTAGCAGATAAAAGAATATACTCTATTCCAATGATACTCTTAATTGGAAGACGAGGATATCCAAGAAAGAATGATGAACCTCAACATTATAGAATTGGTGAAATTACAACTAAATTTTTAAAAATATTGAATATTCAAAGCATTGTTCTTAATAAAAAAAATTACAAATCTCAAATTAATAATGCAAAAAAAATTGCACTAAAAAAATTAGCACCAGTTGCTTTAGTTGTGCCCATGAATTTTTTTAATAAGCTTAAGAAAGAAAAGAATGGAAATAAAAAAAAATTAGAAATTCGTTATGAATATCTAAAAGTTATTTTAAAAAATAAATCAAAAAAAGATGCAATAATTTCATCTTTGGGAAATGTGAGTAGAGAATTGTTTGTTTTAAATGAAAAGTTGAATTTTGACCATTCAAAGACTTTTTACAGCATAGGAGCCATGGGTCATGCTAATCAGATAGCATTAGAAGTTTCTTTTAATAAAAGAAATAATACTACATTCATTCTAGATGGAGATGGTGCAATTCAAATGCATATGGGTAATTTAATTACAATAGGAAAAAATAGTAAAAAAAATATTACGCATATTTTATTTAATAACAAAGTTCATGAATCTACAGGATTTCATCAATTAGCAAATGATAAGATTGATTACAAAATGATTTTTAAGGCATGCGGTTATAAAAAAGTTTTTTATATTAAAAAAACTTTAGAACTCGATAGAATTCTTAAAAGAAAACCTAAAGGACTAATTGCAATAATAATTGATATTTTACCAGGTACGATTGAGAATTTACCAAGACCAACAAAGAAGCCTGATCAATTAAAAAAGTCTTTAAATTTGTAAAGTGAAAGCAATTATATTAGCAGCTGGATTAGGATCTAGACTTGGTAGACTCACAATAAATAATCATAAATCTCTAATAAAAGTTGGTAAATTATCAATTTTAGAGAGATTAATATATCAATTAGAAAAAAATGGAATTACAGATATAGATATTATTTGTGGTCATCAAAAAAAAAAAATAGATAAAAAAATTTCAAAATGTAATACTTTTTTTTATCCTTATTATAAAAATACAAACAATCTTCATACACTATATCATTTTAAAAAACTTTTAAATCAAGATTGCATAATTTCTTTTGCAGATGTTATTCTTAATGAAAATATTTTAAGAGATCTTATAAGATCCAAAAAAGACTTTACATTGAGTGTTGACACAAAAAGGAGAAGAAGTGGAACAATGAAAATTGATATTGTTAATAAAAAATTAAAATATTTAGGAAACACACCAAAAGTGGACTCCGGAAATTATATTGGAATAATGAAATTAAAAAAAAAAGTTTTGAAAAAATTTATTTTAGCCATGAAAAAAATCAAAAACAATTCAAAAAATCAATATTTTACAGAAGCTTTTAATTATTTAATCAAAAAAAAAACACAGAAATAAGTTATCAAGATATTGGTAAAAAATTTTGGATTGAAATAGATGATTTAAAAGATTTACAAATAGCAAAAAAAAAATTTAAATGAAAAAAAACTATAATTCATATCCTTACGCACCTAAGAATATTTCGAATATCATATTTGTTTCGGGGGTTATCAGAAGTGGAAAAGCTCTGGTAGCACAAATTATAGCATCGCTAAATGGAATAGAGAAAGTAAATGTTGATTTTTTGATGGAGCAAGCAAATTTCTTAACATACATAAAAAATATCAAAAAAGAAACAGCTGTGTATTTTTTAAGAAGAGCGTTTTCAATTTTAGATTATAATTTAAGAATAGGTAGAGAAATAAATTTTAGAAAAAACGATTTTACGAGTATCTATAGTTTTAGAAATCCAAAAAAGTATTTTACCAATTTAAGAACTAAAGAGGGAGACAGTGTAGTTAAGTCTTTAAAAAAAGAGAAAAATATTATTCCTCTTTTGGTTCATAATGGACTATTAACAACAAATTTTTTTGATGCTTTTGATAATTATAAGTTTATTGAAATGCTTAGAAATCCGATAAACACAGTTTTTTCATGGGTTAATAAAGATTATGGTGGAGAATTTTACAAGTCATATCGAGCTTCAATATTAACACTCAAATATAAAAAAAAAATAATACCTTATTTTGCTATTGGTTGGGAAAAAAAATATTTAAAATTAAATAAATATGAGAGAATTGTTGAGATGTTTATTAGGTATGAAAACCAAAAAGAAAAGACACTTGAACAATTAAGTAGAAAATCTAAAAAAAATATTTTTTATCTAAAATTAGAAGATCTTCATAAAAACCCATTTGATATTTTGAAAAAATTAGAAAAAATTTTAAAAAAGAAGAGAACTAAATACACTATAAAGCTTTTAAAAAAAGAACGTTTACCGAGAAAAATAGATTTAGAAGAAATAAATATAAAAAAAGATTTGTTAAAAAGAAAATTATCCCCAACATATTTTAATAAACTTTTGTTATTAGAGAAAAAATATTTAAAAAAAACCAATGCATGATTATTTGATAACAACTCAACTTCAGGATACATGGAGATTAACAGATAAAAATTATGTACTGAATTATAATGCTTTGAATATTTACAAAATTAAAAGTGATCAAGATAAATTTATAATGCTTGAACCTTATGGAATGGATATTGAAACTATAAAAAAAAATAATGAATATGTTGAAAAGTTATCAGAAATTATACAAAATGAATTATCAATAG
>MDTD01105971.1_pt1 | contig 17057 bp, 15 predicted proteins | sample 811221 | NCBI WGS metagenome assembly MDTD01 (sample SAMN05326646, study PRJNA326480) | marine metagenome | isolation source: seawater | place: Pacific Ocean: South West | collected 2011 | reverse complement strand
AGTAAACAATGAGCCTGAAAATGGTAGAAAAACACTTATGGATTTAAAAAATGCTTAAAGATCAAGATAGAATTTTTCAAAACTTGTATAACGACTTAGGGTCGGATGTAGCTTCATCTCAAAAAAGAGGAGATTGGGTAAATACTAAAGAATTAACCAATAAAGGTAGAGACTGGATTATAAGTGAAATAAAAGACTCTCAACTTAGAGGAAGGGGTGGAGCAGGATTTCCAACTGGTTTAAAATGGTCATTCGCACCAAAAGAAATTGGTACAAGACCTCATTATTTAGTAATAAACGGAGATGAGTCGGAACCAGGCACATGCAAAGATAGAGATATACTCAGATTCGAACCACATAAATTAATAGAAGGTTGTTTAATAGCCTCTTATGCTATTCAAGCTCACGTTTGTTATATTTATATTAGAGGTGAATATTTTGTAGATGGACAGAAACTTCAAGCTGCGATCGATGAAGCTTATGAAAAAAAATTAATAGGAAAAAATGCAGCTGGCACGGGATGGGATTTAGATATTTATATTCATTATGGTGCAGGAGCATACATATGTGGTGAAGAAACTGCTTTGCTTGAAAGTTTAGAAGGAAAAAAAGGTCAACCAAGATTGAAACCACCTTTCCCAGCATTAGTAGGACTTTATGGGTGCCCAACTATCATAAATAATGTTGAAACAATAGCTGTAGTCCCAACTATTCTTAGAAGAGGTGGTAAATGGTTTGCTTCGTTAGGTAGAGAAAAAAATACTGGCACTAAGATTTTTTGTATTTCAGGCAACGTAAACAATCCATGTAATGTTGAAGAGGAGATGAACATACCTTTAAAAGAATTAATAGAAGTTCATGCAGGTGGAGTAATTGGTGGATGGGATAATTTAAAAGCAGTAATTCCTGGAGGTTCCTCTATGCCATTAATCCCTAAAGAAAAATGTGAGACACTGACCATGGATTTTGATTCTTTAGTAGCTGAAAAAAGTGGATTAGGAACTGCTGGTGTAGTTGTGATAAATAATGACCAGGACATAATTAAATGTATGGCAAGGATAGCAAGATTTTACAAACATGAGAGTTGTGGCCAATGTACACCATGTAGAGAAGGTTCTGGCTGGATGTGGAGAATGCTAGAGAGAATGGCAAAAGGTGAGGCATCAAAAGATGAAGTTGATATGTTAGGCGATGTGACAAAACAGATAGAAGGTCATACGATTTGCGCTTTTGGTGAAGGGTCTTCGTGGCCAGTTCAAGGATTATTAAGACACTTTAAAGATGAAATTAAGAAAAGAAATAAATTTGATCCTATCGTAGATAAGACTAAAAATATTCCATATTTAGTTGATCAACACTTATTAGACAAAAATGCTTAAACTAAAAATAAATGATGTAGAAGTTGAAGTTGAAGATGGATTAACTGTTCTTCAAGCCTGTGAAATAGCAGGAGCTGAAATTCCTAGATTTTGCTATCATGAAAAATTATCTATAGCTGGAAATTGCAGGATGTGTTTAGTTGAAATGGAGAAATCTCCAAAACCAATAGCCTCATGCGCTATGCCAGCAGCTGATGGGATGGTTATAAAAACTAACACGCCAAAAATAGAAAAATCTCGAAAAGGAGTAATGGAATTTTTATTAGCAAATCATCCATTGGATTGTCCTGTATGTGATCAAGGTGGGGAATGTGACCTACAAGATCAATCAATGTATTATGGAATAGATAAATCTAGATTTAAAGAAAATAAAAGGGCTGTACCAGATAAAAATATGGGCCCATTAATCAAAACTCAAATGACAAGATGTATTCATTGTACTAGATGTGTAAGATTTGCTACTGAAATAGCAGGAGTGCCTGAATTAGGAGCAATAGGTAGAGGCGAGGATATGCAAATTACTACATATTTGGAACAATCAGTTCAATCGGAATTATCTGGTAATGTTATAGACTTATGTCCAGTTGGCGCACTAACATCAAAGCCATATGTTTTTGAAGCAAGACCATGGGAGTTAAAAAAAACTGAAACAATCGATGTAATGGATGCGGTAGGATCAAACATAAGAGTAGATACTTATGACTGGGAAGTGAAAAGAGTTTTACCAATAATTAATGAGGATATTAATGAGGAGTGGATTTCTGATAAAACTAGATACGCATGTGATGGATTGCTTAATCAAAGGTTAGATACACCTTATATAAAATATAATAACAAGTTTGAAAAAGCTTCATGGGGAGAAGTTTATAAAATTATTAAATCAAAGATCGAGAATACCAATAAAGAAGAAATATGTGGTTTTGTTGGAGATCTAATTAATATGGAAGCAAGTTTTATTTTTAAAGAATTTTTTGAAAGAGTATTGAATTCGAAAAAATATGACTCTAGATCTAAAAAAAATTTTATAGATATTGCAGCAAGAGAAAATTATCTTTTTAATTCTAAAATAAATGGGATTGAAGAGGCAGATTTAATTTTATTAATTGGTACTAATCCTAGATTTGAAGCCACAATGTTAAATGCTAGAATTAGAAAGGCTTATTTGAATAATAAAACTAAAATAGTTTCTTTAAATGATTTAGGAGATCTTACTTACCCTTATCAAAGTCTAGATGGCAAAACCGAAACAATAAGAGATATCATAGAAAATAAAAATCAATTATCACAGGATATAATTAATTCAAAAAAACCATTAATTATTTTTGGTGAGTCATTTTTAGAATTGAAATCAGCAAAATATTTATTTTTTACATTCAAAAAATTTTTAATTAAAAATGATAAATTTTCTGATGATTGGAAATCATTAAACTTGTTATCTAGTGATGCTGCAACTGTTGGTAGTTTGGATTTAGACATATTAAATACTACCGACAACTTATTCCAAAGTTTAAAAGAAAATAAATTTAAGATTATATATTTACTTGGGCAAGATAATTTAAATTTTATTAAAAAAGATGAGTTTATAATATACCAAGGAAGTCACGGTGATAAAGGTGCTGAGATAGCAGATATAATTTTACCAGGAGCTGCCTATACAGAGCAGTCTGGCCATTTTACAAATTTGGAGGGAAAAATTCAAAAAGCTTATAAAGCTTCTTATCCACCAGGCGAAGCCAAGGAAGATTGGCAGATAATAAATGATTTAGCGGAACTTATGAATAATCGAAAATTGTTTAATGATAAAGATGAATTAGAAAGTAGCATGTTTAATTATCTGAATCTTAAAAAAGAAAAAGATAAATTAATATCCCCTATATCTTATGATCATAATGATTTTCAAAAAGAAGATTTAAAAATCAATTACAAAGATTATTATTTTTCAAATGTAATTGCTCGGTCGTCCAAAACTATGCTTGATTGTAATAATGCTAAGCTTGATATTAAAAGAACAGGAACAGAGGGATAGATTATGGAATATTTTAATATTATTTTCCAAGAAGTTTATAAAATTTTGTTTTTACTTATCCCAGTTTTGGTCTCTGTTGCAATGATTGTATGGTTAGATAGAAGAGTTTGGGCATTTGTGCAAAAAAGACAAGGACCAAACGTCGTCGGACCGTTCGGATTGTTACAATCACTAGCTGATGCATTAAAATATATTTTCAAAGAGATTATTATTCCTGCGAGTTCAAATAAAATTATATTTATACTTGCTCCAATAATCACAATGACTTTAGCTTTAATTGCTTGGGCAGTAATTCCATTCGGTGAAGATCAAGTTTTAGCAAATATAAATGTTGGAATTTTATACATTTTTGCAGTTTCTTCATTGGGAGTTTACGGAATTATAATGGGCGGATGGGCTTCTAACTCAAAATATCCATTCTTAGGTTCAATTAGATCTGCTGCACAAATGGTATCTTATGAAGTTTCTATAGGGATAATAATCATTAATGTTTTATTATGTGTTGGTTCATTAAATCTAAATGATATCGTTATTGCCCAACAAAACACGTGGTTTATTCTTCCGTTATTTCCAATGTTTGTAATCTATTTTATTTCAGCATTAGCTGAAACTAATAGACCGCCTTTTGATTTACCTGAGGCAGAAGCTGAATTAGTTGCAGGATATCAAACTGAATATTCAGGAATGATGTATGCAATGTTTTGGTTAGGAGAGTATGCAAATATTTTGTTAATGTGTGCCTTAGGTTCAATTTTATTTTTAGGTGGATGGCTTTCACCAGTAGACCTTTATCCATTTAACTTAATTCCAGGCGCTATTTGGTTGATTTTCAAAATTTTATTATTATTCATTTTGTTTGCGTTGGTTAAAGCTATAGTGCCAAGATATAGGTATGATCAATTAATGAGACTTGGTTGGAAAATATTTTTGCCATTCTCTTTAACTTATGTAGTGATAACCGCTAGTTATCTTTTTTATTTTAATCTTTTACCGACTAATTAAATGAAAATTACTAGATTTTTTAAAACTATCTTCATGACAGATTTTATAGGTGGTTTATTTATTGCTATAAAAGAGCTTTTTAAATCTAAGAAAACTATTAATTATCCTTTTGAAAAAGGGAAAATAAGCCCGAGATTTAGAGGAGAGCATGCGCTTAGAAGGTATCCTAATGGTGAAGAAAGATGTATCGCATGCAAATTATGTGAAGCAGTTTGTCCTGCTCAGGCAATAACTATTGAGTCTGCTGAAAGATCAGATGGAAGCAGAAAAACTACTCGATATGATATTGATATGATGAAATGCATATACTGTGGTTTATGTGAGGAGTCTTGCCCGGTAGATGCAATAGTCCAAGGACCTAATTTTGAATTTTCAACAGAAACTCGCGAGGAACTTTATTATACCAAAGAAAAGCTTCTTGATAACGGAGATAGATGGGAAAATATTTTAGCTGCTAATATTAAAAGCGACAATCCTTATAGATAAATTTATGATAGCCCATGCAATTTTTTTTTATATATTCTCTATAATTGCAGTCGTTTCAGCAATAATGGTAACAGTTTCAAAGAATACAGTTCATTCTGTATTTTTCTTAATTTTGGATTTTATTAGTATTTCATGTCTTTTTATAATGATTGGAGCAGAATTTTTAGGGATGATTATGCTCATTGTCTATGTAGGTGCGGTAGCAGTTTTATTCTTATTTGTTGTAATGATGTTAAATGTAGCTCAGCAAAAAAATCAATGGTTTCTTTCAAAAGAAAATTCAAGCCACATACCAATAGGACTAATAATAAGCACTATTATTTTTTTTGAATTAATTATTGTAATTGGTGGATGGAAATATAAACCAGATTTGTTGGATTCAAATAATTTTTCTTTAGTTAATGAAATAAGTAATACACATTCTTTAGGTCAAGTTTTATACACAGATTATATCCACATTTTCCAAATTAGTGGAATGATTCTTTTGATTGCAATGATTGGTGCTATTGTTCTTACATTCAGGCAAAGAGAGGGTGTTAAAACACAAAGTTACGTAAAACAAATTTCTAGGGAAAGGTCTGAGGCTGTAGAATTAGTTGAAGTACCTTCAAATCAGGGTGTTAAATTAGATGACTGAAATTGGTTTGGGACATTATTTAACTTTAGGTGCAGTAATTTTCAGTATTGGTGTTATCGGAATTTTTTTGAATAGAAAAAATATCATCGTTATTTTAATGAGTATTGAACTTATATTATTAGCTGTGAATATTAATTTAGTTTCATTTTCAATTTATTTAGGAAACTTAACTGGGCAAGTATTTACTTTATTTATACTTACTGTGGCTGCTGCAGAAGCTGCGATAGGATTAGCAATCATAGTCGTCTATTATAGAAATTCTGGAACTATTCGTGTTGAGGAGATAGACAAATTAAAAGGATAAAATGGAAATTTCAATTATTGCATTACCTTTAATAGCATCAATTATTTCAGGTTTTTTTGGAAAATTTATTGGGGATAGAAACTCTGAAATTGTAACAAGTCTCTTAGTATCAATATCAGCAATTTTTTCATTTATTGTTTTTTATGAAGTTATTCAAAATAAATATGAAGATAATATAATCATAGCTACATGGATCAACTCTGGATCTTTAAACGTCAATTGGTCAATGAAAATTGATTCTTTATCTGCCGTAATGTTGGTGGTTGTTACATCAGTTTCAGCTTTAGTTCATGTTTATTCTATTGGTTATATGTCTCACGATCCACATAAGCCAAGATTTATGGCTTATTTATCATTATTCACATTTGCAATGTTAATGTTGGTAACATCAGACAATTTCATTCAACTTTTTTTTGGTTGGGAAGGAGTAGGTCTTTGTTCCTATTTTTTAATAGGATTTTGGTTTAAAAAAGATACTGCTAATGCTGCAGCAATAAAAGCTTTTATTGTTAATAGAGTGGGTGATTTTGGATTTGCTCTGGGTATATTTTTGATATTCTATTTATTTGGAACAGTAAATTATTCAGAAGTTTTTGAACAAATTCCATCAATAACAAATAAAAATCTTATTTTTTTAGGTATAGAAATTAATGCAATAGATTTAATTTGTTTACTTTTATTTATTGGCGCTATGGGAAAATCAGCTCAAATTTTTCTTCATACTTGGTTGCCAGACGCCATGGAAGGACCTACTCCCGTTTCAGCACTTATACATGCAGCAACAATGGTCACAGCAGGTGTTTTTTTAGTTGTCAGATGTTCACCAATTTATGAATATTCAGAACTAATCTTAAATGTAATAACCATTATTGGAATGAGCACAGCCTTCTTTGCAGCAACAGTTGCTCTTGTTCAGACTGATATAAAAAAAATAATTGCTTATTCAACATGTAGTCAATTAGGTTATATGTTTTTTGCTACTGGAGTAGGCGCTTATAATGTTGCAATGTTTCATTTGTTTACTCATGCATTTTTTAAAGCCTTGTTATTTTTAGGCTCTGGATCAGTTATCCATGCATTTAAAGATGAGCAAAATATTAATAATATGGGGGGTGTTTGGAAAAAGCTTCCATATACTTATACATTGATGGTCATTGGAACTTTAGCTTTAACTGGTTTTCCATTTTTATCAGGTTTTTATTCAAAAGATGCGATTATAGAATTTGCTTATCTTAGAGGAAATACCGTAGGATATTATGCTGCTGGAATTGGTATTTTCACTGCTTTTCTTACTTCAATTTATTCATGGAGGTTAATGTTTAAAACTTTTCATGGTAAATATAATAATCAAAAAATCAAGATAGAGGAAACTCACGAATCACCACTAGTGATGTTGATACCTCTTATTTTTTTATCAATAGGTGCAATATTTGCAGGATTTACGTTTAAAGGATTATTTATTGGATCTGATGGAATAGATTTTTTCTGGCAGGACTCAATATTTTTTTTAAATCCGCTAAGTACCGAACATCCACCACTTTGGTTTTTAACTTTGACACCATCTTTAGTAATTTTATCAATCCCAATAGCTTATTATCTTTTTGTAAAGAATAAAGAATTTTCTAATCAAATTGCGACTATAAATAAACCTTTATATCAATTTTTATTAAACAAATGGTATTTTGATGAACTCTATGACGCTTTATTTGTACGTCCTTCAAAAAAATTAGGATTATTTTTATGGAAGATTTTTGATTTGAAAATAATCGATGGATTTGGTCCTGATGGGATTTCATCAATAATAAAAAAATGTTCTATTAAAGCTAATAAGTTTCAAAGTGGTTTTATTTATCAATACGCTTTTGTAATGCTTCTTGGTTTTTCTGCTTTATTAACCTTTTTAATTGTAAAATAATGAATTTTCCTATTCTTTCGTCTTTAATTTTATTACCAACTGTAGGAGCATTATTTATTTTTTTTTTCAAAAAGTAACAAAAAAGAGAATATAACAGTAAAATATGTTGCTCTCTTTACATCTTTTGTAAATTTTATTCTTTCAATATATTTATGGATATTATTTGATCAATCAACATCAGATTTTCAATTTGTAGAGGATAGAATTTGGATAAAAAATTTTATTAATTATAAAGTAGGGGTTGATGGAATCTCAATATTGTTCATTTTATTAACTACGTTTATAACTCCTCTTTGTGTTATTTCAGTTAATAACTCAATTAAAAATAGACTGAGTGAGTTTCTAATAGCTGTACTAATTATGGAGTCTTTTATGATTGGTGTTTTTTGTTCTTTAGATCTTGTTATATTTTATTTATTTTTTGAGGCTGGTTTAATTCCAATGTTTCTCATAATAGGGATTTGGGGTGGAGCAAGAAGAGTATACTCCGCTTTTAAATTCTTTCTATATACTTTACTTGGTTCAGTTTTAATGTTAGTTGCAATAATTTCAATATACTGGATTTCTGGCACGACTGATGTAGTTAAACTCTATGAAGTAGGGATTGATGCTAAATATCAAAATCTTTTATGGTTAGCTTTTTTTAGCTCATTTGCTGTAAAAACACCAATGTGGCCTGTTCACACTTGGTTACCTGATGCTCATGTTGAGGCACCAACAGCAGGGTCAGTTTTGCTAGCTGCAATTTTATTAAAAATGGCTGGATATGGTTTTATAAGATTTTCTTTAGGTCTATTTCCTGCTGCTTCAGAAGTCTTTACACCTCTTATTTATTTTTTAAGTGTTATTGCAATAATTTTTACTTCTTTTATTGCATTGATGCAGGAAGATATGAAAAAATTAATTGCATATTCGTCTGTGGCACACATGGGTTTTGTTACTTTAGGAATTTTTACCCTTCAACAGCAAGGAATTGAAGGAAGTATTATTCAAATGATAAGTCATGGACTTGTGGCAGCTGCTTTATTTTTATGTGTTGGTGTCGTTTACGATAGAATGCACTCAAGATTAATTGATAGTTATGGGGGAATAGTAAGTATAATTCCAAAATATTCAGTTTTGTTTATGTTATTTACACTAGCAGCATTGGGTTTACCTGGTACTAGTGGTTTTGTTGGTGAGTTTTTAATCTTAATGGCAGCGTTCAAAGATAATTTTCTAGTGGCTGTTGTTGCAAGCTTGGGTGTAATCATAGGAGCTGCTTATATGTTATGGTTATATAAGAGAGTTGTTTTTGGAAAGTTAACTAACCTTGATTTAAAACAAATGATTGATCTGAATAAGTCAGAATTATTTATTTTATCTAGTTTAGCTATACCCATTTTATTTTTTGGTTTTTATCCTGATCCTTTAATTAATACGATTGAAGTGTCAGTTTCGGATTTAATTGAAATGTATAATTTTAAATTAGTGAGTAAATTTTGATGGAAAATTTAGAATTTGTAATACCTGAAATTTTTTTATCACTATCTATTATGTTTTTGCTTATACTAGGAGTGTTTAAAAAGAATAGTTCTAAACTTATTCAAAATTTTTCTTTAATTGTTTTATTAATTACTGCAGTAATTACATTTAATGAGACGATAAGCATAAATGAAGTAAAACTGTTCAATGAAAGTGTCACAATTGATTATTTATCATCGTTTATGAAAATAATTACCTTACTTGCAGCTTTCTTAGTTTTAGTAATTTCTTCAAACTACCTTAAAGTATTTAAAATTTTTAAAATTGAATATCCTATTTTAATTTTAAGTTCTGTTTTAGGGATGATGGTAATGATTAGCTCTAACGATTTGATAGTATTTTATATGGGGCTTGAATTACAATCTCTAGCCTTATATGTTTTAGCAACATTTAATAGAGATCAGATAAAATCTTCTGAGGCAGGATTAAAATATTTTGTTTTAAGTGCATTGTCATCTGGATTATTATTATATGGTTGTTCTTTAATATATGGTTTCACAGGATCTACTAACTTTGATGTAATTGCCATTCAATTGAATTCCAATGAGTATGCTTTAACCTTTGGTATTGTTTTTATTTTAGTAGGTTTAGCGTTTAAAATTTCTGCTGTTCCATTTCATATGTGGGCACCTGATGTTTATGAAGGCTCACCAACCTCTGTAACTTTATTTTTTACTATGGTTCCAAAAATAGCTGCGTTATCAGTGTTTATAAGATTTTTATATGTTCCTTTTTTAAATTTAATTGAACAGTGGCAGATGATTTTAGTTTTTTTATCAATTGCATCAATGCTTTTTGGAGCTGTAGCAGCGATAGGGCAAACAAATTTAAAAAGATTAGTAGCATATAGTTCAATCGGACATGTGGGTTATGCATTGGCTGGTTTAACAACAGGGACTAACGATGGTATACAAAGTTCTGTAATTTATATAACTATTTATATATTAATGAATCTTGGACTTTTTTCATGCATATTAATGTTAAAAAGAAATAACGAATATTATGAAAAGATAGAGGATTTATCTGGATTATCTAAAAACCATCCAGTTTTATCTTTATCTTTGCTTATCATCCTTTTTTCTTTAGCAGGAATTCCTCCTCTCGCAGGTTTTTTTGCAAAATTTTATATTTTTAAATCAGTGCTAGAACAATCAATGTACTTTCTTGCTATTGTTGGACTATTATCAACAGTGATAGCAGCTTTTTATTACTTAAGATTAATTAAAATAATGTATTTCGATGAAGAAAAAGAAAAATACGACACAGATCATAGTTTTTGGTTAAAATTTTCCCTTGCAACTTCTACTATATTAATTTTGATATATTTCATATTCCCAAGTCAATTATTTGAAGTAGTTTCAAGAATTAATATAATTCAATGAAGCTTAAACAATTTAACTTTAAAAAAGTAAAAAGTACTAATCAGTCCTCAATAAATTTTATCAGAAACACTAAAAACGAATTTGGTTTAATTGTGTCAGAAAGTCAATTAAGAGGAAAAGGACAATATGGAAGAAAATGGATTTCTTATAAAGGAAATATACACCTATCCTTTTTTTATAAATTGGAGAATATAGATTTATCTCTTAACTCACTGACTAGAAAAAACTGTTTTTTAGTTAGAGATGTAATTTCAAAATATTACAAAAAAAAAATTACTTTTAAGCCACCTAATGACTTACTAATTAATAAAAAAAAAATTTGTGGTATTTTGCAGGAAAAAATTGAAAAATCTAAAAAAGAATATTTCATTGTTGGAATTGGTTTAAATTTGATTAAAAATCCCGATATACCAAATTATCCTACTACCAATCTATTTGAAGTTACAAAACGAAAGATAAATAAGAAAAAAATTGAGAAAGAGCTTAAAATATCTTTTGAGAAATTTTTATCAAAGTACTATAAAAACATCTAAATGATAATATTAGGTGATATTGGAAATACCGACACAAAAATTTGTGTTGTTAGTAATAATAAGATTATTAAAAAAATTTTGATACCATCTAAAGGAAAAAAAATAGACATATTAAACCAATACTTTAAAAAATTTGAATTTTCTAAATTAAAAAAAATATTATTTTGTAGTGTTGTCCCATCTACTTTTAAAGAATTAAAAATTTACTTCAAAAAAAAAACAAAAGTTAAATGTTTAGAATTAAAGGAATTAAATTTAAGATCAATAATAAGGATAGATGTAAATTATAAACAAGTAGGATCTGACCGTTTGGCTAATGCAATTAGCTTATCTATGAAAAATAAGAATTTTATTATTCTAGATTTTGGTACAGCTACCACTTTTGACGTTTTAATTGGAAATAATTATAAAGGAGGAATTATTTCTCCAGGCATAAAACTTTCATTAAATACCTTATCTGATAAAGCATCTTTGATACCAAAAATAAACTTAAAAAAAATGTCTCAAGTCATTGGAAAAGATACTAAGTCAGCTGTAAGATCAGGTTTTTTTTGGGGATATGCTGGATTAATTGACAATATTATAAATTTGATTAAGAAAGAGACAAAAAAATCTTTTAAAGTAGTTGTTACAGGTGGTTTATCGGAATTATTTAAAAATTCAATTAAAACAAAAGTAAAACAAGATTTTGATATTACAATTAATGGACTTATTAAAGCTTCAAAGCTTATAGAATAATATGAAAGATGAATTTTTATTTTGCCCACTAGGGGGATCTGGCGAAATTGGAATGAATATGAATCTTTTTGGTTATGGACAACCAGGAGATCATAAATGGATTATGGTAGATATTGGAGTAACATTTGCTGATGATACAATTCCAGGTATTGATTTAATTTATCCAGACCCAGGTTTTATCCAAGAAAGAAAGGGAAATCTTTTAGGCATAGTTATTACCCACGCACATGAAGATCATATCGGTGCCGTGGCTCATCTTTGGCCTAAATTTGGTTGCAAAATTTACGCAACTCCTTTCACAGCAGTACTAATTAAGGAAAAATTTAAAGAAAAACATATTGATATTACCAACGATTTACAAATAGTAGAGCTCAACGGTAAAGTAAATTTAGATCCTTTTCAAATTGAGTATATTACATTAACACATTCGATATTAGAGCCTAATGGTTTAAAGATTCAAACACCGGCAGGAGTTGTATTACATACAGGTGACTGGAAAGTTGATCCAAATCCATTAATAGGTGATGAAACTAATTCTAAAAGGTTAAAAGAAATTGGTGATGAAGGAGTATTAGCAATGATTTGTGACTCTACTAACGTTTTTAGTGCTGGTCGATCTGGATCTGAGCTAGATGTTAGAAAAAACATGCTAAATATAATGAATAGATTAAAAAAAAGAATAATCATAACATCATTTGCCTCAAATGTAGCTAGAATGGAGTCTGCTTTTTATTGTGCTGAAAAAACTGGAAGACAAATTTCTTTAGTTGGTAGATCAATGCATAGAATTTATAAAGCAGCAAGAATATGTGGATACCTAAAGAATACTATTGACCCAGTTGATCCAAGGGAAGCAAAAAATATATCTAGGGAAAAAATAGTGTATCTTTGCACAGGAAGCCAAGGAGAGCCTATGGGGGCAATGATGAGAATTTCCAACTATACTCACCCTGATGTATTTATTGAAAAGGATGATGCAGTTATTTTTTCTTCAAAAATTATACCGGGAAATGAAAAAAAACTTTACAAACTTCATAATCAATTAGTCAAAGACGGAATAGAGGTTATTTCTGAGGAAAGTGAATTTATTCATGTCTCTGGTCATCCAAATAGAGAGGATTTGAAAGATATGTATAATTGGGTTAAACCAAAATGTGTTATCCCAGTGCATGGTGAGCATAGACACATGATTGAGCATATAAATTTTGCAAAAGAAATGCAGGTACCTTATCCAGTTCAAGTAGAAAATGGTGATATAGTAAAATTAGCTCCGGGTAATTATCCAGAAGTTTATGACAAGGCACCAAGTGGTAGATTGTACTTAGATGGAAATATAAGTGTAGAAGAAAACTCTCAATCTATAAAAGATAGAAAAAATTTGAGTACAAATGGTTATCTTGAAATCACAATTTTGATTACTCCAAAAGGAAATATTCATAATCACCCAATCATATCTTTTAGAGGATTACCCATTTATGATACTGATGAGTTTATTTTTGGATTGGAGGAAGAAATAGAAAAAACGACAAGAACGTTTAAGCTTGGAAATAAAAGTCAAGAACACAATATTATTGATGCATTAAAAATTGTATCAAGAAAATATACTAAAGAAAAAACTGGTAAGAAGCCTTTCACAAACATTAATTTAGTTAAAATTTAATGAGCATTACAGGGCTAGCTATAATCTACACAATTATTTGGTGGATAGTTTTTTTTGCTATTCTACCCATTGATGTAGATAGAATTAAGATTAAAAAGATTGAAGGTGAAGATCCAGGATCACCGGAAAATCCCAAAATGTTAAAAAAATTCATTTATTGTACTGGAATTACAACTATTTTGTTCGTTATAATCTATTTATTAATGAAGTTTGAATATTTAAACTTAAGAAATATAATAATCTAAAATGTATATTTCAAAATCCTTTATTCCTATTTTAAAAAACAATCCATCAGAGGCAAAGATTAAATCTCATCAATTAATGTTAAGAGTTGGGATGATTAAACAATCTTCAGCAGGTATTTATTCCTGGCTACCTCTTGGTTTTAAAGTTATGAAAAAAATTGAAAAGATAGTTAGAGAAGAACAAAATAAAATTGGAGTTCAAGAAATACTTATGCCAACAATTCAATCAAGTGAAATATGGAAAGAAAGTGGGAGATATGAGGATTATGGTGAAGAGATGCTAAGAATTAAAGATCGTCAGGATCGAGAAATGCTTTATGGACCCACTAATGAAGAGTTAGTAACAGATATATTTAGATCCTCAATAAAATCCTATAAATCTTTGCCACAACTTTTATATCATATTCAATGGAAATTTAGAGACGAGATAAGACCAAGATTTGGGATAATGAGATGTAGAGAATTTTATATGAAGGATGCATATTCATTTGATATATCGGATGAAGAAGCTCAGTTTTCTTACAATAAATTTTTTTTATCATACCTAAAAACTTTTAACAGATTAAATCTTACAGCTATACCAATGGCAGCGGATACAGGGCCAATAGGTGGAAATCTTTCTCATGAGTTTATTATATTAGCAGAAACGGGTGAGAGTAAAATTTTTACTGATAAAAGAATTTTTGATTTGAATACAGAAAATACAAAACTTGAGAAAAAATCTTTAGAGGAAATGAGAAAAAGATATGAGGAATTTTATTCAGTCACTGATGATAAATTTAATAAAAAAGAATTTGAAAATAAAGTTTTAGATGAAAATAGATTAATAACTAAGGGGATTGAAGTAGGGCACATCTTTTATTTTGGCGATAAATATTCTAAAGCAATGGGTGCATCAGTAGATTTACCTGGGGGAAAAAAAGATTTTGTTAAAATGGGATCATACGGAATAGGAGTTTCAAGACTTGTAGGAGCAATAATAGAAGCAAAATATGATGAAAAAAATGAGGTCATGAAATGGCCAATTTCAGTTGCACCATATGATTTAGCAATAATTCCTATGATAAATAAAAATGATAGTTCAGCTTTAGAAAAAGCAAATAAGATTTATTTAGAACTTAATAAAAATAATATAGATACAATAATTGAAGATACTGAAGAAAATTTTTCTTCAAAAATTAAAAAGATGAATTTAATTGGCGCGCCCTATCAGATTATCATTGGTAATCAGACCGAGGGTGAATTATTAGAATTTAAGGAAATTGGGAAAGACACCCAAAAGCTTAAATTAAAAGATATTATCAATCTAATTATTGAACAAAAAGCAAAAAATTGATTTCTACATTAGAAAAAGAAATTACATTTAGATTTCTTAAAGCCAGAAAGAAAGATGGTTTTTTAAATATAATTTCAATTTTTTCATTCATCGGAATAAGTTTAGGAGTAGCAGTATTGATAATAGTAATGTCCGTAATGAATGGATTCCGGTCTGAACTAATTAATAAAATTGTGGGTTTTAATGCTCACATAACTGTAAAACCATATGGAGAAGAAATTGTTGTTGATGATCTTAGTAAAACTAATCTTAATTTAATTTCTAATGAGCTAATTTTAAGTAATTCAGGAGAAGCAATAATAATTCAAAAAGATATTTCTAAAGGGATTCTTTTAAGAGGATATTCTAAAAATGATTTTGCAAAATTAAAGACCATTAAAAGTGAGACATTTATAGGTGAAAGAAATAACTTAATAAAAAATTATATATCAATTGGTAAAGAATTAAGTTTTTCACTAGGATTGAAGATTGGTGACGATGTCACCATAATGTCATCATCTGGAGTTCAAACAATTATTGGCAGTTTACCAAAAAAGAAAACTTTTACTGTCATTTCACTATTTGAAAGTGGATTAGCTGATTTTGATAATAATATAGCTTTTATAAATTTAGATACACTGGACGAATTTTTTAATTTAAATAAAAATGATAGAAATTTAGAAATTTATTTAAAGAATCCACAGAATATTGAAAATCAAAAATTTATAGTTCAACAAATATTTCCAAGTGAATTTGTTTATAGTTGGGCAGATACTAACAGTTCTTTGTTTTCAGCCCTAAAAGTAGAAAGAAATGTAATGTTCATAATATTATCTTTGATAATAATTGTGGCAGCTTTTAATATTATTTCAGGCTTGACAATTTTAGTTAAAAATAAAACAAAAGATATAGCCATTTTAAAATCAATTGGTGTTTTGAATAAATCTATAGTCAAAATATTTTTCCTAGTTGGTGTTACAATTGGAGTATCAGCTACAATCTTTGGAATTTTACTCGGAGTTATTTTTTCTATGTATGTTGAAAATTTAAGACAATTCTTAAGTAATATATTTGATATAAGTTTGTTTCCTGAGGAAATTTATTTTTTAAGTACAATGCCTTCAGAAATTAATATATCCTCAATTTTTATTATTTCTTTATGTTCTATATCCATAACAATTATAGTTTCTATATTTCCAGCATTAAGAGCTGCAAAATTAGATCCTATTCAGGCTCTTAAATATGAATAATCTCATTCAGCTTTCAAATTTAAACAAAACTTTTGTAACTGAAAAAAAGGTGAACGTTTTGAAAAAAATTAATTATAAATTTAAAAAAGGCAAAATTTATTCACTGATGGGACCATCTGGCTCAGGTAAATCAACTTTATTAAATTTGTTGTCATTGATTGATCGTCCTAATTCAGGTTCAATTATAATTGAAAATAACCATATAAATTTTAAAAATTCAGAAAAAAATGATCTTTTGAGAGCCAAAAAAATAGGGATAATTTATCAACAGGATAATTTACTTTCAGATTTTACGGCAATCGAAAATATATGCTTGGCAAGTCTCGCAGCTGGAAATAATAAAGAGACTTCTATAACTAAATCTAAAATACTAATACGAAAAGTTGGACTTAGTAATAGATCAAATCACTATCCATCACAACTGTCAGGAGGTGAAAAACAAAGAGTTTCTATAGCTAGAGCGTTGATTAATGATCCACAAATTATTTTAGCTGATGAACCAACCGGTAGCTTGGATTTAGAAACTGCAAAAGGTGTATTTGAACTTTTAAAAAAACAAATAAACCCTAATAGATTAATTATATTTGCAACCCATAATAGATTTTTTGCTGATAAGTCAGATTGCTTATTGGAAATAGTTAATGGTAATATAAAAACCATT
>MDTD01158390.1_pt1 | contig 17061 bp, 17 predicted proteins | sample 811221 | NCBI WGS metagenome assembly MDTD01 (sample SAMN05326646, study PRJNA326480) | marine metagenome | isolation source: seawater | place: Pacific Ocean: South West | collected 2011 | reverse complement strand
TTTAGCTTCTATTTTAATTTCTAGAGGTTTTAAAGTTAGATTAAGAAAATTAGATCCTTATTTAAATGTAGACCCAGGAACTATGAATCCATATCAGCATGGTGAAGTTTTTGTTTTAGATGATGGTTCTGAAACGGATCTTGATCTTGGACACTATGAACGCTTTATTGATGTTGATATGACTAAAAAAAATAACGCAACTGCAGGGCAAATATACAGCAAAGTATTAGAAAAAGAGAGAAAAGGAGAGTACCTTGGTGAAACTGTCCAGGTTATTCCACATGTTACTGATGAAATAAAAAAATGTATAGTGGGGCTGAACTACTTAGATAAATACGATGTTGTTATTTGTGAAGTTGGAGGTACAGTTGGAGATATTGAAAGTTTGCCATTTATGGAGGCTATTCGCCAATTATCGCTGGAAGTTGGTTATCACAATCACATGTTAGTACATGTTACACTATTGCCTTATGTAAAAGCAAGTGGTGAGCTAAAATCAAAACCGACTCAGCACTCAGTGATGAAATTGAGGGAAATTGGATTAGCGCCTGATATGATATTATGTCGCTCTGAATACGCCATTGAGCAATCTGTAAGAGATAAAATAGCCCTTTTTTGTAATGTTTTACCAAATTATGTAATTGAAGGCAGGGATGTCGATAGCATATATGAAGTTCCCCTAATTATGCATTATCAGAAAGCAGGACATTTGATTAAAAAACGCTTAAAGATCGAAAAAGCACCAAATTTAGGTGACTTGAGAAAATTTGTAAGAAATTATAATACTCCAAAATATAAAGTTACGATTGCAATGTGTGGGAAATACACGGAGCTTATTGATTCATATAAAAGTGTATTAGAAGCATTTGTTCATGCTGGGGTCGAAAATAATGCAAGAGTTGAGATTAAATGGATTCAAACTGAAAAAATAAAAAATGATGCGTCAGCCAATAATATATTTGCTCATGTTGATGGGATTTTGCTTCTTCCTGGTTTTGGCTCTCGTGGTATTGAAGGTAAAATTCGGTCATCTAAGTATGCACGTGAAAATAAAGTTCCATTTTTAGGGATATGCCTTGGCCTTCAATGTGCAGTTATTGATTTTGCTCGTAATGTTTGTTTGATGAAAGGTGCTAATTCAACAGAGTTCAACAAAAAGAACAATTTCCCTGTAATTGACTTAATGGAATCTCAAAAAGCAATAAAGATCAAAGGCGGAACTATGAGGTTGGGAGCATACAATTGTGAATTAAAAACTGGAACAAAAACATACGCTGCTTATAGGAAAAAGAAAATTTCGGAACGTCATCGCCATCGTTATGAAGTTAATAACCGTTTTAGAAAAAAACTTCAGAAAAACGGATTAATTTTTTCAGGAATAAATAAAGAACTCGGGGTAGTAGAAACAATTGAAATTAAAGATCATCCATGGTTTATTGCGAGTCAATATCACCCTGAACTAAAAAGTAGAGTAAACAAAGCACACCCATTATTCAGAGACTTTGTGAAAGCAGCCTTAAAAAATCAATTATGAAAAATATTGTAATAAAAAATGTGGAATTTGGTGATAAAAATTTTTCTATTATTGCAGGTCCTTGTGTTATCGAGAATAGAGATCATGCCCTAAGGATGGCTGAATCAATCCAAAAAATAACCAATGAAATTGGAATTGGTTTGATTTATAAAAGTTCATTTGATAAAGCGAATAGATCTTCCATAAAATCTTTTAGAGGTCTAGGTATTGATGAAGGACTTAAAATTCTCGGTGATATAAAATCAATTACTGGTCTTAGTGTAATTACAGATATTCATGAATCTAATCAGGCCATTCCTGTATCGGAAGTTGTAGATATATTACAAATTCCTGCTTATTTATGCCGCCAAACTGATCTACTTGTCTCTGCTGCTAAAACAGGATGCGTTGTGAACGTAAAAAAGGGACAATTTTTAGCGCCATGGGATATGAAAAATGTTGTAGATAAATTAGAGAGAAGTGGATGCGAAAATATTTTAATTACAGATCGAGGAACGCAATTTGGATATAATAACTTAGTGGCTGATATGAGATCTATTCCCATAATGCAAAAATTTGGTTACCCGATAGTATTTGATGCAACACATAGTGCGCAACTTCCTGGTGGTAATGGAATCGATACTTCAGGTATGAGAGATATGATACCCACTTTAGCGAGATCTGCTGCTGCTGCAGGATGCAATGGATTATTTATGGAAGTACACAATAACGTAGAGAGTGCAAAATCAGATGCTTCTACGCAATGGCCATTGGAAGAATTAAGAACTCTTTTGATTTCAATTAAAGCTATTAGAGAAAGTATCATATGACGTATGATATAAATAAGATAGAGATGATTATCTCTGATGTAGATGGTGTTCTGACAGACGGTGCTATTTACAAAGGGACTGATGGTCAAGAATTTAAAAAATTTACAGTGTTGGATGGTGTAGGAGTAGCAATGGCAAGAGAGGCAAACTTAAAAATTGCACTTATTTCAGGAAGATATTCGCCGGCTACAGAATATAGAGCAAAAGAATTAAATATTGAAGATGTGTACAACGGTTCTTTAAATAAAATTCCAGTTTATGAGAAAATAAAATTAAAATATTCGTTTGATGATTCACAAATTGCTTACTTAGGAGATGATCTTATTGATATCCCGGTAATGAAAAAAGTTGCACTACCAATTGCTGTAGAAAATGCATCGCATATGGTGAAAGAAATTTCACATTATGTTACAAAGGCTTCCGGAGGCCAAGGTGCTTTTAGAGAAGCAGTTGAATGGGTAATTCATAAAAAAGGAATTACTACGAAAGTATTAGAACTCATGGAAAAAAGAATACAAAATAAATAGACAAATGAACTATATAAATTTATTACTTTTTGTAATTTTTTTTTCATGTTCCAGCCAATCCTCAGAAAATCTTATTTCTAGAGATGGCATGCCAGATCAGGAAAGTTGGAATGTAGTGATTATATTAACTGATCAAGGTATTACTAGGGCAAAAGTAAAATCAGGTCATTTACAAAAATATAATGATAAGGATTTTATTATATTAGATAATAATGTTGTTGTAGATTTTTTTGATAGGCAAGAACAACAAACTTCGATATTAACTTCAGAAAAAGCTGAAGTAAATGAATCGTCAAATGATATGAAGGCAATTGGGAGCGTAAAGGTTATATCAGATAATGGGATCACATTATATTCAGAAACACTTGATTGGAATTCAAAAGAAGAAAAACTTTTCACAAAAGATTATATAATGATTACAACTCCAGAGTTGGATACATTACATGGTACTGGTTTTGAATCTGATCCGGATTTAACAAACTGGAAAATTTTAAAACCATCTGGTGTAGTGGGGAAAGAATTTTGATAAGGGAGCAGCACCAAACCTTAGTTGCAAAAGATTTATGTAAACAGTACAGTAGAAAGTCAGTAGTGAAAGGGGTCGACCTATCTGTAAAACGTGGTGAAGTTGTTGGATTATTAGGTCCAAATGGTGCAGGAAAAACCACTTCATTTTATATGATTACAGGAATGGTTAAGCCAACTGAAGGAAGGGTTTTTTTAGATGATTTTGACATTACTAGTGATGCAATGTACGTTCGGGCACGTAAAGGTATTGGTTACCTTTCGCAGGAGCCATCAATATTTGGAAAGTTGACTGTGGAAGAAAATTTAAAATTAGTTCTTGAAATGCGAATAGATTTAAATCGACAAGATAGACAAAAAAAAATGGAAAAACTATTAGATGATTTTTCTGTTTTACATTTAGCTCAAAGTAAAGGCAGTACGCTATCAGGTGGAGAACGCAGACGAGTTGAAATTGCAAGAAGTCTCTGTATGGACCCCGATTTTATTTTACTTGATGAGCCTTTTGCAGGAGTAGATCCAATAGCAGTTGAAGAAATTCAAAGTATCGTATATTCTCTAAAAGAAAAAGAAATAGGAGTCCTAATTACGGATCATAACGTAAGGGAAACACTGTCAATCACAGATAGATCATATTTGCTATTTGATGGTCAAATATTGAAAACAGGCACTTCCGAATTTCTTGCAAATGATGAAGAGGCAAAACGTTTGTATTTAGGCGAAAAATTTAGGCTAGATTAAATGCCTGCTACTTTAAAACAAATACAAACACAAAAACAAAAGCTTGCGCCTAAGCAAGTTTTACAAGCAAGGCTATTGCAATTAAGTGCTGTCAATCTAGAGCAAGCTATTTTAGAAGAATTGGAAGAAAATCCTCTATTAGAACAAGTTGATCAGAATGATTCTCAGATTTTAGATGAAACATTAGAAGATAGCCCTGTAGACGATATTGATGCCCCGTTAGAAGATATGTACAGCAATGAATCAAATTATTACCTTTCAGAACAAAAACAAGAAATACCAATAGCTGATCAAAATACATTTCTTGAAAAATTGATTAATCAACTCAATTACTTAGACCTGAATGAACAAGAACACGATATTGCTGAAGAAATTTTATGGAACACAAATGAAAGAGGATATCTAGATACAGATTTAGTTCTAATTGGTGATCGATATGATTTATTGGAGAATGAAATAGAACCATTGCTATATAAAATACAAAGGTTAGAACCAAAAGGCATAGGGTCTAGAAACCTAAAGGAATGTTTAATGATTCAATTGGAAAACGATCCGACTTCTTACTCGTATCAAATTATTGAGAATTGTTTTGACGATTTTATGCACAAACGCTATGAAAAAATTAAAGACAGAATAAAATGTAATGATCAAGAACTTCAAAATGCAATTGAAAATATTTCTAATTTAAACCCTCGACCCGGAGAGGGATATTTAGATAAATTCCAAACAGTAATTCCAGATGTAATTGTCCGACTCGATGGTGATGATTGGCTAATTAATACAAATGATCTAGGTGTTCCTGAGTTAAGAATCAGTACGGTCTATCAAGAGCAGTTGGATAATAAAAATATAAAAGGTGATGCTAAAAAATTTATTAAGGAAAAATTCGCGTCTGCTCAATGGTTCATCGAAGCAATCCATCAGCGGAGTGTGACTATGATTAGTGTTATGTCATCAATTATTGAATCTCAACCTGAATGGTTTGATGGAAATATGGATTACCTTCGTCCACTTAGACTTCAAGATATTGCAGATAGAATTAACATGGATATTTCTACTGTGAGTAGATCGACAAGAGGAAAATTTGCAGATACCCCATACGGGATTTTTGAATTAAAATATTTTTTCACTGATTCAATAAAATTAGATGATGGACGTATTATAGGAACATTCATTATAAAACGTGCTCTTAAAAAGATTATTATTTCTGAAAATAAAAAATCACCATACAGTGATGACGAACTAGTAAATATTTTAAGAAAGGAAGGATATAGACTCGCTCGAAGAACTGTTGCAAAGTATCGAGATCAGATGGGATATTCTGTTGCGCGTCTTAGAAAAGAAATATAAGGAGAAAAAATGGCAGCTAGAAGAATAATAGTTGGAGATCAGGAAGTTGAAATTCCTGATTTTAATTTTAAACTAACCCCTGTAATTATCGGAATATTTGTACTATGGTTGATGTCGGGAATCTACATAGTTGGGCCTGATGAGGTTGGTGTTGTAAGAACATTTGGTGCGTTTTCACGTGTTACACAATCAGGATTGAATTGGAAGTTTCCTGCTCCGATTGAAAGTGTCAAAACTCCAAAAGTCACAGAAGTGAAAAGAATTGAAATAGGTTTTAGAACACTTAGAAATGGTCAATACAGATCAGTTGAAAAAGAGAGTCTTATGTTGACTGGAGATGAAAACATTGTAGATGCTGAAATGATTGTCCAGTACAAGATTAAAGAACCTGTAGATTATCTTTTCAAAATTGTTGCACCAGAACTAACAGTTCGCGAAGCAGCTGAAGCAAGTTTGCGGACTGTAGTTGGTAGAAATAAAATAGATGAAACTTTAACTACCGGGAAATTCACAATCCAAGAAGAAACTAAAATTCAGTTACAATCTATTTTAGATAATTATCAATCTGGAATACATGTAGTTGCTGTCCAATTACAGGATGTTTCTCCTCCTAAGGAAGTGATAGGAGCATTTAAGGACGTCGCTTCAGCAAAAGAAGATAAAAATAGGATGATAAATCAAGCGGAGGGATATCGTAATGATGTTATACCTAAAGCACGAGGAGAAGGTGAAGCGATGATCCGAGATGCAGAGGGATTTAAAGAATCAAGGATAAAACGTGCAGAAGGTGATGCCGCAAAATTTTCTACCATTTTGAAAGAATATAGAAAAGCAAAAAGCATCACTGAAAAAAGACTTTATCTTGAAACAGTGGAAAAAGTATTACCTGACATAGAAAAAATTATTGTACCAGATAAAAATAGTGGGAACATGTTGAACTTACTAAATCTAAACCCAGGGAAAAATATAAAGGGGCAAAAATAATGAAGAAAGTTTCTATCGGTATCATAGTAATACTATTTTTATTTGGTTTATCTACTATAATTATGGTAGATGAGACTGAACAAATAGTTATTTTACAATTTGGGAAACCAGTACGAACTATAAAAAATCCAGGTTTAAATTGGAAACTACCAGCACCAGTCCAGACCTCAAACTCTTTTGAAAAACGACTTTTGGAGTATGATGTTCCGCCAGAAGAAATATTGAGTAAAGATAAAAAGTCATTAATTATAGATAATTACGTACGATGGAAGATCACAGATCCATTACTTTTTTTACAAACGGTTAAAGCTGTGCCAACTGCTAAAACAAGATTAGATGATATTGTTTATTCAGAATTAAGGCAGGAATTAGGAACTCACGATATGGTTGAAATCATAACAGAAAATCGTGAGTTAATAATGGATAAAGTTACTCGTGCAAGTAATGAAGAAACAAGTAAGTATGGTATTGAAGTTATAGATGTACGAATTCGAAGGGTTGATTTACCACAAGAAAATGAGGCTTCAATCTATGCAAGAATGGAAGCAGAACGGAAAAGACAGGCTAACAAGTTTCGATCAGAAGGTGAGGAAGAAGCACAAAAAATCAGAGCAGCTACTGACAGAGACAAAACTGTAATTTTAGCAGAAGCTTATAAAACTTCCCAGCAGATAAGAGGTGAGGGTGAAGCAAAAGCATTGGATATTTACGCATCTTCTTTTTCCAAAGATCCCTCTTTTTATGAATTCATCAGAACATTAGAAACCTATGAAAAAATTATAGATAAAAAAACAACATTAGTTTTACCTGGTGATTCAAAACTTTTAAGAGAATTAACTCAATAAATCAAATCGTGGGGAAAAATATAAAATCAACAACTATTATAGGAATTCGCCAGAAAAACAAAGTTGCTATGGCCGGAGATGGGCAAGTAACGTTTGGTGATATGGCATTTAAACAAAAAGCAGTCAAAATCCGTGATTTTAATATTTCAAAAAATAGGGTTTTAGGAGGCTTTGCAGGTGCAGCTGCAGATGCACTTACTTTGTTCGAGAAATTTGAACAAAAATTAGAACAATACGAGGGTGACATAAAGAGAGCTACAGTTGAACTAGCAAAAGATTGGCGTATGGATAAAATGCTAAGGCACTTAGATGCAATGCTTGTTGTAATGGATAAAAAGTATAGTTTTATTATTTCTGGTGATGGAAATGTTATTGAGCCAGATGGTGATGTTGTGACAATTGGATCAGGAGGAGGGTTTGCACATGCTGCCGCATCGGCTTATTTACATTCAACAAAAGCTTCCGCAAAAAAAATTGCAGAAGATTCTCTTAAGATTGCTGCAGACCTCTGTATATATACAAACCACTCAATATCAGTTTTAGAGATCACATGAAGCAAATGACTCCTAAACAAATTGTTAAAGAATTAGACCGATATATTGTTGGACAGATGAAAGCAAAGAAAGCTGTTGCTATTGCCTTGAGAAATAGGTGGCGAAGACAACAAGTAGAAGGGAGTCTTAAAGATGAAATTTTACCTAATAATATTATTATGATCGGATCAACTGGTGTGGGGAAAACCGAAATAGCACGAAGAATGGCGGCTCTTGCTAATGCTCCATTCATAAAAGTAGAAGCAAGTAAATTTACGGAAGTTGGTTATGTCGGAAGAGATGTTGAATCCATCATTCGAGATTTAATAGACACTTCAGTCTCCATGGTAGCCAGAGAAAAAGAAGAAGAGGTTTTAGAATTAGCAGAGCATTTAGCCAATGAAAGAATTGTTGATGTTTTATTTCCAGATGATTCAAAGAATAATCCTAAACAATCTAAAGAATTAAAAGACCGTCATGAAAGAACTAGGAGTAGGATAAGCAAAAAGTTGAAAAAAGGCGAGTTCGAAGATAAAATTATTGAAATTGAGATTATGGATGAACCAGCAATTGGTATGCAAATTCTCGGACCAACAGGCATGGAAGATATTGGTATGAATATTAAAGATATGTTATCGGGAGCCTTACCAAAAACAAAAAAGACAAAAAAAATGAAAGTTTCCGAAGCACGTGAAGTCCTTACCGAAAATGAAGCTTCAAAATTAATTGATCAAGATGAAGTAATTCGTGTTGCCAAAGATCGCACAGAAAATAATGGTATAGTATTTTTAGATGAGATCGATAAAGTAGTAGGCAATAATGGTGGTTCAGGGCCAGATGTAAGTCGTGAAGGTGTTCAGCGGGATCTTCTTCCAATAGTTGAAGGTAGTAATGTAAATACTAAATATGGGGTAGTTGCGACGGATCATATTTTATTTATTGCAGCAGGAGCATTTCACGTTAGCACTCCGTCAGATATGATCCAAGAGCTTCAAGGCAGATTTCCAATCAGGGTGGAATTAGATAGGTTAAATACAGATGACTTTGTCAAAATACTCTTACATCCACGTTCTGCATTAATCAAACAATATACCGCACTGCTTTTATCAGAGGGTGTTGAGTTACAGTTTAATGAAGCTGCTATTCGTGCAATTGCTGAATTGGCTTCAGAAGTCAATAAGCGTATGGAAAATATAGGGGCTAGAAGGTTACACACCATAATGTCAACCTTATTAGAAAAACCTTTGTTTGAACATCCAAAACGTGGAAAATCAAAGATTAATATAACCGCAAAAATTGTTAAAGAATCATTAGAGGGGATATTGGAAGATCAAGATCTAAGCAGATACATACTATAGGAAAAGATATGCAAAAACATTTTTTACATCTCAGTGATTACTCAACTGATGAAATCTGGGAATTGTTACATCTTGCAAAAGAACTAAAAATAAAATTTCATAATAAAGAGATGTACAAACCATTTAAAGATCGATCCTTAGCGATGATTTTTGCGAAACCATCTGCTCGTACTCGTGTATCTTTTGAGACTGGTTTTGAGTGGATGGGAGGACATGCTCTATTCTTAGGTCCCAATGATATTGGTATTGGAAAACGTGAAGCAATCAAAGATATATCTAGACTTTTTAGTAGATATAATGACATAATTATGGCTAGGCTTTTTGATCATGAACATATCTTAGAATTGGCACAGTTTTCTACAATTCCTGTTATAAATGGACTTACTGATTACAACCACCCTTGCCAGATTTTAGCTGATATTATGACTATTTGGGAGCATAGAGGTAATCTTGATAATTTAAAAATAACCTATATGGGTGATGGTAATAATATTGTTCATTCTTGGTTGCAACTTGCTTGTCGATTGCCATTTCATTTTGTTTGTTGTAGTCCCTCAGGATTTGAACCTGATTTAAAGACAGAAAAAATGGTGGAAAATTCAGGCCGTTCCACTTACGAACTATCTCATGATCCTAAAATAGCTGTTAAAGATGCAGATGTAATTTATACAGATGTGTGGGCGTCAATGGGACAAAAAGAAGAAGCAAATGAAAGAGAAAAAATATTTGCAGACTACCAAGTTAATCAACGTTTGATGAATAAATCGGGCAAGGAAACTTTATTTATGCATTGTCTACCAGCAGAAAGGGGACGTGAAGTAACAGATTCAGTCATGGAATCAAAAAACTCAATTGTATTTGATGAAGCAGAGAATCGTATGCATGTGCAAAACGCTGTGATGGTTTACATATCAAGTAAAAAGACTTAATCAGATTTTTTCTTTTTAAAAATCCGATCAGGTAGGTTTGTATTTATTTTATAGTTTAAATAGTTTACGGTAATTACTCCCCTAATTACATCATCGGCCGATTTTTGGTTATTTGGATTTATCAAAGTTTTCATATCTTTCTTTAACCATCCTGCCAAACGTGCATCTTTGATGAAATACTTAACTTGTGATTCAAAGGGTAAATAGTATTGATTATCGTATAATTTATAATTGTTGGTTATTTCAAATAATTTAAGAGTATCAATTCTGCTAATAACCGATTTTATTACCCACATAGTTGTATCAATTAAAACATCCACTAGTGGGTCAAAAGTTAATTTTGCATATTCACTAGGGAATTGGGCTTTTAGACTATCTGGTATTATTTCACCAGTAATTAAAATATTTTTCCCGTTTGAAGAAGGGTTTGATTCTCCTATTTCTAAATTTTTTAAATTATCAAAATTATCTTTTGGTGATGTAAAAACACCAGTGTTTGGCAACATCCCAAAACCCTTAGTATCTGCCTTAAATTTGTTTGGTTGTTTGAAATAGACTTTGTACGTTTTTTTTGGTATTCGGATCCCAGGCATATTAAGCTCAACGGTCATTTGAGCCTGAAAATCTTTTACCTTTTCATACTCATTGGTAGTTTTTATAATTGCTCTATCTAATAAGTTGGTGTTGGTATATACAAGGGATGATAAAATGATAAATAAAGTAATATAATGAAGGAGTACCATCAGTCAACTATGTCCTTATTTAAAAAATGAGCGAATGATAGACCAATAAAACAAATTGCCCATACAAAACAAACAGAGAAAAGTTGTTTTATTTCATTCCAAGGGATTGGGTCATAAAACGCACTCAGGTATGAATTGATGTAACCTGTAAAAAGATAGGGATTTAATTTTTCAAAAAACTCTATGGGAATAATAGAGATTGCTGTGCCGACAAATACTGTGCTGATTGTAATAATGATTGGAGTCACGCTATTTTTTGATACAGTTGAAATTAAAAAACATAGGGAAGACACTGTTAACATAACTATCGTAGATGTAAGAAAAGCGATTAAAAATCTGGTTAGAGCTTCATTTTCAGATAAAAATAATAGCCCCTTATGAAAAACTGCCAGCTCTCCGGTTCCAAGCCATGCAATACTCACGAATAGAGAATAAAATATAAAATAAAACATTAATAGTATTGTATACCCAAAAACAACAATCAGTTTACTTAGTAGAACTTTTGATCTTGAAATAGGTCTTGACAAATATATCCTAAAAGTTCCCTTTGAATACTCACCTGATACAATATCAGCTGCCACAATTGTTGATAAAAACGGCATATGAGTTATCAATACTGCTATAATTATATATGTTGCCAAATAACCATTTATCAAAGAACCAATGAAAAAAAACGAATCGGAGAGCTGACCGTATATTTTTTTCTCTAATGTGCCACCTCCGCTATCAATAGCTCCTACTATAAACGGCACTAAAATACCTATTAAAATAAAACTGATATATGTTCGTTTTCTAGATTTCACTTTTTGAAATTCATTATATACTAGATATTTTATCATTTGAAATACTTTGATAGGTCGGGATCTTTTGTAATTGATGTTATTGAAATTTCTTCAGGAAGATTTTTTATTAGTGTGTCAATATTGAAATCAGCTTGTATAGTTATTTTATTTCTTTCGCAGTTTACTAATTGGCAATTTTTTAAGGTTTTTATATAATTTTCTAAAACTTTTATGTTTTCCGCTTTTATTGAAATTATCTTACTTTCAGTCAAAAGTTTATCAATTGGGGTATTTAAAATTAGTTGTCCATCTTTTAGAATTATAATATCAGAACACAATTCTTCTACATCCTGAAGAATATGAGTGCTAACAATAATTGTTTTACCCCTGCTATGAAGATTTGAGATAGTTTTATTCATTTCCTTAATTCCTAGAGGATCTAGACCATTGCTAGGTTCATCTAAAAATAAAATATCAGGATCATGAAGAATGGCCTGGCCAATACCTAATCGTTGCTTCATTCCATAGGAAAAATTACTTACTTTAATATTAGCTGTATCATCTAAGTCAACATCAGATAAAACTCTATTAATTTTAGAAGGATTATTATCGGTCAGCCTAGATAAAATTGTAAGGTTTTGGTGTGCAGTCAGATGCTCATAAAAGGTCGGATTCTCAATTAAAAACCCACATTTATTTAAAAGATACTTGGAATTAATTTTTGTACTCTTGTTTTCAAATAGAATATCACCTTCCCACTCTTTAATTAATCCAGAAACAATCCTTAACAATGTAGATTTCCCACTTCCATTTGGGCCTAGCAGTCCGAGTACAGAATTTTCAGGAATCGAGAATGATACACTATCCAACGCTTTGGTATCTCCAAAATTTTTTGATACAGAGACTATATCTATTAAGTTGTTTTTATTCATTTGAGGTCCATTATCTCTAATACGCCAAATCCTCTGGAAACCGAATCATTGATTACGACCTCTAAATCGCTATCAAAACGTGTATAGTATGGATCAATAGATGACATCTTAGATCCAATTCTAAGCATAGGCAGTATCCATTTAAGATAGGTTGGTAATGGTGCACGTTTAAACATATCAGCATTATCAATGATCTTAGTTCCTTTAATTTTCAGAACTTCTCCATTTTTTGTTATCATTTCTACAGTTGAAAAAAGAGGTTCGTTTGTTTTGTTATATACATTTTCTATTCTGTCTGAATACTTGGTGTATAATCCATTCACACCAAATCGATTAACAAGAGTGCTATCATTATTTGCCACGTAAAGTATCGGTATCTTATAACCACCTCTTTTAGTAGATGTATTCAACTCTGCTGCGATCACAGTATTTCCACCTGAGTTTCCTCTAAACCAAACCCAGCTATCAAAAAGCCTTTGTAGCGGAGTATTCCCCCAATTGTGATCGTGATATCCATCTCCTGAGACTGTTTTTATTTCACCATTATAGGTTATTCTAGCATTTACAATACCATTTGGAACTGCCGCCAGCCAAGCAAAATAATCAGATCCCGCTTTAATGATTCCGTCTTGAGGCCTGTAGGGTTTTAAATTGGATTCCAAATTTAAATTAATACCAAACCCATCAAAATCATCAGGTGATAAAAATATTTCATATGTCTCAAGATTGCCTTTAAAAAAATTATTGCCCATTTGAACGTTACAACTATCACTTGAAAATGACACATCCTGCTCCTTAAAAAATTTCATCAAAAATATATCCTGACCCTCAATAGAATTATAATTCATTCCAATAAAATATATATCTTTAATTGGGTGAATTTTATAAAAATAACAGACAAATAATGATCCATCTTCAAGTTTTGTATCAAAGTACCACCACTCAAGTTCGCCCGTTTCGCCACTTGTGCGTAGACCATCCTCCCATTTTTCAACAATTGGGCCTAATTCATCTGGTTGATTTAACGTAAAATTTTCTTGATTATATGAACCCGTGTAGATTCTCATGCAAGATATATTTATCAAGAAAATCAATGTAAGTATACATTTTTTCATATTTAAGATCTCTTCTTTTAAGTGGCGAGCCACTGTGGTTGTACTTTGGTAGTAAAATGAAATAATATCCTTTTATGTCCCTCGTAGCTTAATTTTAACCACTCAATGCTCTCCATTTTAATTTTTATTCTGCAAAAATTTCTAAAACCAAATTCATTACTTTCAGCATCGATATTGTTTGCATCGAGAATTGGTAGATTTGGTTGAAAGTAATCTAATTTTTCAGATGGAGAAAAAGGTCCCATATAACAAAGCTTGCTATCGGGTTTCATTAAACACCATATCTTTTTCAATTCACCATCATCTCTCGTAACAACTGCTTTACCAACTATTCGTAATTGAACTTTTCTAATCTTATCATAAAATAATGCTGAGACATTACAATTTAATTGTATATGATTGAGTTTTGGGCTTCGGATATCAGAATGAAAAGCTATTTGATTTTTTCTTTTGTCAAACGAGCGTAAAACAACTGTTCTTTGTTGTGGGGTATTAGAATCGATTGTTGCGAAAGTAAAGGTATGGTAATCATGTTTTGCTACTTTTGTTGCTTTATTGAGTTCTTCGAATTCTGTCTCTAGTATTTTATTAAAATTCACAGGATTATGCCTTTTACTTATATTTTCTTTGACATCTTGTACAGACATATGTTCCGCGACCCGCAACACGAATTTTCTTTATTTTATTCAGACAAGACATGCAATTCAAACTTTTTCGTCCATAGACTTTCAATTCATTCACGTACTTTCCAGATTGCCCATTAACTGAAAAATCAATTATTGTTGTACCGTTTTTTTTAATCGAATCGGTTAGAATTTTTTTTATATTCATGTGAAGCAGGGCATATTTTTTTAGTGGGATCAAATTTGAAATAGAATTTGGATGAATACCACTAGCCCATAGGCTTTCATCAACATAAATATTACCAAGGCCTGCTAAAACTTTTTGATCTAAAAGTAATGCTTTTATATTTCTTCTTTTTGTTTTGAATAAATTAGTAAATGCATCGACATTAAAGTTATCTGCCAATGGTTCTGGCCCATGACGGCTGTCAATTGGAGTTATTGTTTTGTAAAAATAAATCCTACCAAATTTACGAACATCATCAAAAATCAATACTTTAGCACTTTCGAAAGAAAAGTATGCACTGGTGTATTTAGGTAAGGGTTTTTTTGATGACTGTATATATAACTTCCCGGTCATTCTCAGATGCACTGCAATGATATTATCCCTGAATTCAATGATGATAAATTTTGCTCTTCTTGTGACATCAATTATCATGTTTTCATTCATAGTTTTTTGAATTTTTGAATTTTTAATATTATGAAATACTTTTGGCCATATCGGGGTTATAGATTTTAATCTCTCGCCTAATAAGTGCGGGCGCAGTTGATTAACAACTGTTTGAACTTCAGGTAATTCAGGCACGGTACAATCTTTTTATAAAAATATTGTTCTTGTTTTTCCAGACTTTCAGGACAATAACTATTCCTATCAAAGCTCCTATAAAATGGAGCGATGTAAAATGAATTGCTATCGATAAACTTTTATATTCTATTAGCCAACCAGCGTAGAGTGAACTAAGTATAACCATAGTTCTTGTATAAACTCCAAAAATTGTTTGAACACGTCCCATTATGTTATTGGGTATGTTTTCCATAAAAATTGTCCTAACTATGATGCGTGCGGCATTATTGTGGAGGCCTATAACTAAATAGACGATTCCTGCTAAATAAATATTTGGCATTATAGGTGTAATCAAGCACATTACACTAGCAACTATATAACATATTAATAAATAGTTAGCATTTCCTATTCTGCTCACCAGATACCCAACTACAATTGTTGAGATTAAAGCCCCAATTCCATATAGGCCATCCATTATTCCATATCCTAGACTCCCTTTCTGGAATATTTCTTTTGATATTGCAATGGTTAGGACTGACATAGAGCCCCAAATTGCGACATCTGATAAAATGGTTGTCACACCTAAAATGAGAATATCCATTCTGGTTTTCAAATATGAAAATCCTTTCAAAATTGAATTAAATAATTTTTTTTCAAAGGTTTGAAAATTTTCTCTTTCAAAAGGTGCAAGTGAAATTAAAATCGCAGATATGGCATATGTAAATGCATTAATCCAAAGAGCAATTAATGGATTATAAATATGAACAATAAAGCCCCCTATACCTGCACCAAAAATGGAACCAACTTGATAACTTGCAGAAAGTAATTTATTTGCATTAAAATATTCTTCTTTATCTACAAGTTCTTGGACAAAGGCTTGAGCGGTGGGCCAAAAAAGCGAATTACCTAAGCCCATCATAAGAGCAACTGGATACAAAAATGTAATTTGAAACTGGTTGTAGGAAAGAACATACAAAAATCCGATCACAACAAACATTCTAAAGATATCTAAAAAGACCAATAGCCACTTACGATTAACCTTGTCAATAATTACACCAGCAAAAACTGCTAAAATGAGCCCCGGCATCGTTGCAGCAGCCAAAATTTTCCCTAAGGCATATTCTGAACCAGTTTTCTCAAGAACCATCCAACTAACTGCAATTAAATTTAGGCCAAAACCAATAAGCGAAATGATATTCCCCATAAAAAAGAGCATAAATGTATAATTTTTTAACAGTCTTACCATATCTAACTAAAGATTGAAATTAATTTTAAAAAAAGAACAATCATCATAATTATGATAATAATGGGAATATTTCATTTTAAAAAGGTGAGAATAAAGTACATTGATGCAGTTTTAATTTGTTTGAATAGTTTCAACTTTATTTAAAGATTAATTATTTAAATCTTTTTCGGAGTAAATAATAATCTCAAATTTTGAATCTCTGTTCTCGCTTTCTTGATAATTTTTATCAACAGTTTTGGTGCCACATAGAATTGAATTAAACTTTACTAATTGAACTTTTGATCTATTTAGATCATTATACGGTGCTCTATTATAAGTAACCCTTTTAATAAATTGTTTTTCTAAAAACGGAATAGTAATTGCTTCAATGCCAAGTCGGTCTTCTTCAAAGTCATCATAACTTAGATTATCTATTTCTGCCTCATATACGCATCCAAAATAGACTGAATAATTCACAATTATGAATTTGGTTTCAATGTGATTGAATCCCATTTCACCTGCTTTATCAGATAAACTACTAACTTGTGCACGGAAAAATGAATAACCATCATCATAGTAATTCTTCTCATCAAAAGAGGTAACAATAAATTCACTTTGATTTGATATAATAGGCATTTCACCGCTATATATGTCTGAGTATCTATCCTTTTTTTTTAACATCATTAGTTCTGCTAATGAAATTTTTTTTTCTTTTATTTCAT
>MDTD01103859.1_pt1 | contig 17061 bp, 8 predicted proteins | sample 811221 | NCBI WGS metagenome assembly MDTD01 (sample SAMN05326646, study PRJNA326480) | marine metagenome | isolation source: seawater | place: Pacific Ocean: South West | collected 2011 | reverse complement strand
TAGGAGGAGTTCTAAAGCGGTTTTAAATAGTGAGAGAGTTAAGGTTTATGTGAGCGAAGTTAGAGCGATTGTTGAAATAAGTTATAGTGAAGGTGAAAGCTAAAGCTAAATTTAACATAAAAGTAAAAGTTATTAAAATGCTCCTCACGTATCCTTAACTCAAACTTGTTCTCCACAAAAAAATCCCTGGAACAAATTAAAATAAAGGAAAGCTTAAATTTCAAAAAGTTCTCAACAAAGAGCTTGAAAAAAGTGTCTTAAAGCCAATTCACTTTCCAAAAAACCTGGTACACCTAGATCTACACTCTATAGCTGGCTATCCGGGTCTTATCCTGACTCAAGAACTATTTAATCCGTAAAAACACTTGCAGATTTTTTCAAGATAAGTCTTGAATACCTACTCTTTGAGGAAAGTGGGAAAAGTGTATCCTCTATACAGAGCAAAAGTCTCTGCTACTAAGAAAAACAATCTGGAAGATATAGTTCCTTCAGAATAGTTAATATTTTTACCACAAAAATTTTTCTAGGTCCTAAGTCTCTCTTATAATGGAAAATAATGGATATGATAGAAGCATGATTTCAAAAGGGAAAAAAATGTCCAAAATTTCTATTAAGAGTTCTTTAATTTTAACCTTTCTTTGTCTTTTTCTTTTTTCGTGTTCAAGAGTTCCAAATAAGTCTCCAGAATCGATTATAGGAAAGCCTTTTCCTATTCTCAAAGGAAAATCTTTATCACAAAAAAAGTGGACCCTACCAAACGACTTAAAAGGACAAAATACTATTCTTCTAACGGGGTATGTTCAAGGAGCACAATTTGATATTGACCGATGGCTCATTGGTTTATCCATGGCAAAAGTCAAAACTCCTGTTTTCGAAGTTCCCGCTGTAAAAGGCTTTTTGATTGGCCTTTTCAAGGAAAGGCTCGATCAAAGCATGAGAAATGGTATTCCAAGTGAAATTTGGAAAGCAGTCGTGACAGTTTATGGAGACAGCGAAAAACTTATTAATTTCACAGGCAGCCAGAAGCCAAGGAACAGCCGCGTCTTTGTACTTGATAAGAAAGGAGAAGTAATCTATTTTCATGACCGAGGGTTTTCAGTGAATAACTTAGAGAGGTTATTAAAAGTTCTCCCTGCTAAGGACTATGGAGCTTGTTTTAGGTAGTCACATTTAGATCATTTGCATCAATGCCAAGAGTTTTAATAACTTTTTCTCTAAATGATTCTTCATCAAAAGGCTTTACGAGGAAGTGCTTGGCGCCATATTGCATCGCTTTAGTAATAGACTTTTTCTCAAAAGCACCACTTACCATGATAACATCCTTAATTTCATTTCCTTCGTGATCAGCAATATATTTAAGGACATCTAAACCGCTTCTTCTGGGAATATTAAGGTCAATGAGGATAAGGGAAAATGTCTGGTTGGCCAGCTTATTAATTGCAGTCGTACCATCATAGGAATGAATGATATTTCTAAAACAATCCATATTGTTTAGATACATTTCTAATGTTTCCGAAACATCAGTCTCATCTTCAATAACCATGACATCTTTTATTTCTTCAAGAGGTCTTTTTTCTTCCGACATGATAAATCTCCTTCGTCCTTAATAGTAATTTATCACAAAATTTTTTCTCGCCCAAAAAAAATTTAAGACTGAATTCCAAAAAGAGATTTCTCTTTCACAGTTTTTGCGACAATTTCCGGAACATCCTTTTCCCAACCTTCCTCACCATTTTGAATTTTTCTCAAAACAGTTCGAGACCAAATTCCTGTAACACCTTTTTTAAAGTCTTTGATGTCTTTGATCAGGTTATTTTTTTTAAAAAATTGCATTATTGGCTTAATTGATTCTTTTATTGCTATATTGCTGGAAGTTTTAAGGGACTCCATCTCCCCTTTTCCTTGATCTTCTTCAGAAGCCGGATACACATAAAGCCTCGTATTTTGGCCCATTAGAGAACCTAAAGCACCCAAGAGCCCTGTTTGATTTTTAGCATATTTATTCGGATCAAGAATATCTTCTAAATTATAAACCCCAAGAACAATAGCAATTTTTTTCTTTGTATAACCTGAAAGGTAAGAGCTTAAATGATGAAATGATTCGTGATTTGTTATAAGAACTCCTTGATCCAAGGAAGCAAGAAGCTCTACTCTTGCAAGAAAATCTTCATTATTGAAACTTCCTCTCTCTAAAAATTTGGTCATACTTATTTCAGGCAAGACAACAATAGAGTTCTTTTCACTATCAGGTAACTCTTGGGAGAAGTTCTTAAGACCTGTTTCAAGCATATCAATATTAACAAGAGTTGGCGGTCTATAGCTCCCCCTACAAATAAGAATATTCTTTTTATATAAAGTATCACTTACTTGAAGAACTTTCCCTTTTGAGTCAAACATAACTCCATCAGTGAATCCTCGCTTAACAAGCTCCAAACTCCAAACACGACTATCTTCGCCCTTAAAAGCCGGTCCTTCTATGCGAATCATATCTATCTCAATACGGTCTCTTGAAAGACCCTCCATTAAGGCCTTAACAAAAGTTTCGTGATCATGACAAAAGTTAAAGCATGCGTGAATGAGGTTAACTCCCACCTGGCCCACAGTTTCTTGCTGTTGTAGGTTTTCTCTATCAAACATTTTAATATGGATAATAGCATCACTTGGTGGGGCTTTGGGATAAGCTTGAAAACGGACTCCAAGCCATCCATGACCGTCGCTTGTTCCTTTAAAAGCTTTGGCAGCAACCGTATTTGAAAAAGCAAAAAAACAGGTATCATCAGGCCTTGTGCTCGCTAGCCTCTTAACAATTAAATTGAATTCTCGAGTCAACATTTTGAGAAGTCTAGGCTCGCAAACATAGCGGTTTGACTCCTCCTTACCATAGATAGCATCACTCATGGCCATGTCGTAAGCAGAAATAGTCTTTGCAATTGTTCCTGCAGCTCCTCCCGCTTGAAAGAAATGCCTTGCCGTTTCTTGTCCGGCTCCTATTTCCGCAAAAGCACCGTAAATCCTGGGGTCAAGATTTATTTCGAGTGCCTTTTGCTTACTACTGAGTGTCTGGGAAAAAATCATCAAAACCTCAAATCTATACTAAATAAAATTTATGAACCCCACCCTTGCTTCGATTTTAGCTGTTGTAAGGAGTTCGGGAAACCGAGAAAAAAAAACTGCTCCTCTATACCCTTGAAATTTTTAGATCTTATAAAAATATCAAAAAAACCTCTAACAAAACTCAGGTTTTTAACGAAAAGTTGAGTATGAGTATATAGAACAAAAAACTAAAGATTCAAAGGGAGTTTTTATGCTCTTACCCTGGCCATCTTACTTCTTTCTTTTCTTTTTCCTTCTTACGTTAGGACTAGGATTAAAAGGCCTCAATAAAGCCTACTCGGAAAGAAAAAAGGTATTGCTGAAGCACCCCATGAGAAGGAGAAGGCTCTCTCAAAGGGGTTTGATAAAAACAGTTTAATTCTTGTGAAGGATGCTCCAAGGGAAAATAGCTTAGCATTAAGCATAATCAAGCCTAACCCTTGGAAAAGCCTACGAATTTAGTGAGTTTAAAAGCCTGGCCATATCTTTGGCAAAATAAGTAAGGATCATGTCCGCACCGGCCCTCTTAAAAGCAGTTAAAGACTCAACCATTACCTTTTCACCCTCTAACCAACCCTTTTCAGAGGCAGCTTTAATCATAGAATACTCGCCACTCACATTGTAAGCAGCAATAGGCAGATGACTTACCTGCTTCAACTTTGCTATTACATCAAGATAGGGAAGGCCTGGCTTAACCATTAAAATATCCGCTCCCTCTTCTTGATCAAAAAAGGCTTCTTTTTCAGCCTCTTTTGAGTTTGAGAAGTCCATTTGATAGGTCTTTTTATCACCAGATTTCGGAGCAGAATCCAAAGCCTCTCTGAAGGGTCCATAGAAACTTGAAGCGTATTTAGCCGTATAGGACATTATTGATGTTTGAGAGTAACCTTCTTCATCTAAGGCGTTCCTAATCGCTCTTACACGACCATCCATCATATCACTTGGGCCAACGATATCACTCCCTGCTTTTGCCTGGCTTACAGCCATCTTTGCTAAAATATCTAAACTTTCATCATTTAAAATCTCTCCAGTCTTGGGATCCACAAGTCCATCATGCCCATCACTAGAATATGGGTCTAAAGCTACATCGGTCATAACGAGCATCTCAGGAAGGGCCTCTTTAAGAGAACGTATCGTTTGTTGATAGAGGCCATCAGGGTTCGTTGACTCGGTTCCTCTAGAGTCTTTTATATCATCGGAAAGAGCGGGAAAAAGAGAAACGCATGGAACACCTAACTTCCAAAGCTCTCGAGCTTCCTCTACTATGAGGTCTCGACTCAAGCGAGCGTAACCAGGCATTGAAGCTATTTCTTCACGCTGGCCCTTTCCCTCAATAACAAAGAGAGGGGCGATAAGATCATTAGGCTCTACAGTATGCTCCCTCACGAGTGAGCGCATAGCTTTATTTTTTCTATTCCTGCGGGGACGGTGGTAAAGTGTCATGAGCTCGTTTCCTTTTTTAAAATCTATTTTCTAAATCTACTTGATCAAAACAATCAAAAACTTCCGATGACTAAGACTGACTTTTAAAAACAATCGCGTAGAGAGAAATCTGCTTTAACATTTGAGAAAGGCCATTTGAGCGGCTCATTGAAAGGTGTTCTCTAAGCCCGATATCGTCTAAAAAGTCTGGTCTTGTGGCCAATATTTCGTCTGGAGTACTGTCAGAATATATATGTAAAAGTAAGGCAACAATCCCTTTAACAATTGCAGCGTCAGAGTCTCCTTGAAGAAAAACCTTACCTTCGCTTAACTCGGCATGAAACCAAACTTTTGATTGACACCCCTTGACAAGGTTTTTTTCTACTTTATGGGACCCTTCCATCTCAGGGAGGACCTTTCCCTTTTGAATAATGTGCTTATAGCGGTCTTCCCAATCCGTTAATTTCTCAAACTCTTCAACAAGATTATTTACGCGTTTTTTTATACTCATAAAGAACTCTTCTAAATCGATTTAAAGGATCCTTTAATCCTTGTGATATTGCTATACTTAACTGGCCCTTGTAGTTAACACACTATGCACATAATGACCCCCCTTTTTTCAAAAAAAGGGTCTTTTTAGGGTAAATGAAAGGTAGAATTAAGGGTTTTCAAGGAAAAAAAGAATTAGTCGACCCTTTCTTTAAGACTTCGAATCTCCTCTTGATGGCCTTCTTTTAGCTTTGAAATTTTATTTTCGTAATATTTTTCTAAATTTTCCTTGTCTTCCTCTAGGCGAAGCTCAAGGTCGTTCATTTTCTCCCTAGTCCTTTCAATGAAGTCACTCATCTCACGCTCTCTAAGTTGGCTTTTTCGGAGGTAATTGTCTCTTAAAAGATCCATTTCATCCTTAAAGGCAAGTTTGGCCCTCCTCTTTTCTTCTGTAAATTTCTCCCTCTGCTCTTCCATATCCTTATTCTTGGAATCTCTCGTCTTCATTAGCTCGTCTCGTGTTTTTTGAGTCACGCTTTCTATTTTTGTCTCATAATTTTTCACCAATTCTTCCATTTGCCTGGTACTTTCTCGGTTCCTAATTTTTAAGATATCTTCACGGCTCTTTTTCATATCATCAATTTGTTGACTAAAACCCTTTTTCATTACCCTTATCTGATTTTGATTTTTTTTCCGCTGATCACTTAGTTGCTTAATATATTCCCTTCTTACAGTTTCACTTCTTGAAAGCTTCATCCTAAAACCCTCATTATTGTTTTAAGTCTTGGGGACCAAGCCCCTGTGCTTATAATAACCCATAGCACAATATAAATATTTGACTGGAGGACTTTTCCCCTCAAAAGAAGACTGGGAATCTCTTTATAAGAAAGGCCACCTGGCCAAATAAGCACAAACTCTTAGAATAGGTGATGTTATGGCCTTAAAGAAAAAGCCAAAAATTGGATACCTTTGGCAAAATGAAACAACCACAGGAGAAACCACATAGTAAAAATCAACAAATTTTTGTCCGGTTGGATTGGACTTTAAAACCATCCGAAAACGTCGAAGGTCTATCGTCACGGGATGGAAATCACTGAAGCAGTAACTGGAAACATAACAAGCTCCAGACTTTTCCCGAATCTCCATATAAACTTTTTTAAAGGCATCCATGTTGTTACAGCCCTTACTTTTGATATATTTTCTCAACATTTCAGAGTTCACAAAGTGATACTTAAAACCTACCGTAAATTTGGCAAATTGGTTCAAACAGCGGACCGATTCTTTATAAAGGTTCGGGTTTTTGTCATAAATTTTCGCCATATCCCAATAAACCTGACTAATCAGAAGTAATTCGGTCGTTTCTTTTTTGTGATCAAAGTGCCTGGGTGAAAGGCTTTTTTCAGGAATTTCGTGAAACTGGGACAAAATGTTGAGGTATTCAATATAGCTCTCCAAAGCCTCTTTTAACTTACCCTTCTTTGAGAGGTCCATTCCCTTCCTAAGAGAGCCAAGACGCTTTTTGTAAAGCTCTATGATAGCTTTCCTTCTTCTTTTCTTTTGTCTTGCTTCCTCTTCTTCTCTAGTAACCATGGCTTCCCCGTCGGCTTATTATAAGGAGACCTTAGAAAATTTTGAGGAACGTACAGGTCACTCAATCCATCAACAAAAAAATCACCCTTTAATTAAAAGTTTGCCAGTCGGCCAAATATCAAATAAAATCCATTTCAACTTTTTAAAAAACGCAAAGCACAAGGAATAAAAAATGGACAATAAAAAGTTGCCTATCGCAGTCACCATTACGCTTGTCATTGGACTCGCTCTTGGTTGGACAATCGGAAAATCAGATTCTCCAGCAAAAGGAGGACTCGCCAATTTAAAAAGTCCGGAAAAAATCGGCTCTTGCTCGGCAGACGGTTCAAACTCCCTAGAAGAAAAAGTTCTTAAAATAGACGATAGGGTTTATACTTTTCAAGAACTTCCAGATAACCTCAAGCACACTCTTTTTGATCTTAAAAACGATGGCCACCAAAAATCGCTCCGTTACTACGAAGAGTTTGCCTTAAGAGTGGCCCTCGCAAAAGATCTTAGTAAAACAGGACCTCTACCTCCAATGAAAGACCTTATGCCTGAGATGCAAGTAAGCGATCAGGAAATAAAAGACTTCTTTGAAAAAAACAAAAATAGAATGCCACCAAATTCAAAACTCGAGACAATGAAAGCAAACCTTTCAAGATACCTCAAAAATCAAAAGCTTTTCTCTTGGTTTGAAAAAGAATTAAAGGGCCTAAAAGAATCAGGGAGACTTAAAATCCTTGCAAAAGGTCCCTCATCTCCAAAAATTAGCATGGACTTAAAGGGGCTTCCCACTGTTGGTCCTAAAGACGCAACATTTACACTTATTGAAGCTTCTGACTATTTGTGTCCACACTGCCAAAAAGTACACAAAGAGGTTAAAAACGTTCTTAAAAAATACAAAGACAAGTTAAAATTCGTTCAAGTTAATTACGCTCTCAGACCTAATCAAGATAGTGGAACTTACATAAGAGGCGCTCACTGCGCTCAAAAGCAAAGCGAAGGCCTTTTTTGGAAATACCACCACCTAACATTTGAAAGGCTTGCTCTACAAGAATCTAAAGATGTAAAAGAAAGTGCTTTTAATACGGCCCTCAAATTAGCAAAAGAAGTTGGAGCCGATGAAAGTAAGTTTAAAACCTGCCTGACAAGTGAAGACTCTAAGACTGCAATCCTTGCAAACAATGATCGTCTTTCAAAAGTCGGAGTTCACTCAACACCAACTTTTTTCCTTAATAATAAAAGAGTTGTTATAGGTCCTGAAGGTCTAGAAAAGGCCCTTGAAAAACTTATTCAATAAAACTTTCCCATTATAATTTAAATAAGGCCCTCTATTTCTTAGAGGGCCTTATTTATTTCCAATACCCCACTTCACTTTCATAAAATCAAAGAGGTCAGATTTTTGCTCATCTGTTAATAAGTTTTTAAAGATAATAACGTCACCAATATGACCTTTAAAAGATCTTGCCTTTGAGTTTGAGTAGCAAGTTACACATCTACCATTTTTCATTGACTTTAATTCTCCCCCTAAAAAGATGTGATGATTTGGTTCCTCGGTTGAAAATGATTTATCTTCAAGCTTTATCTTATTAGCTGGTACATCCTTAAGGATATTATTGGAGTAAATTGAAATTGGTCTTAGGGAATTAGACTTATCAAACTCAATAAGAATAAAGGATGACTCACCTTTTTTAATAGCGCCTTTTTTAGTTATCGAATTGATAATAGAGCTTGAACCATTAGTTACTCTAAACCACAGCTGACCAGACTTAGGAGTTTTATGGCCTTCAAAGCCCAAAAGAAACCCTTTAGTTTCTGAAGAAGACTTGTGACTATTTCCTAAAAGAGCGCAAAAACGGTTTTGACAATCCGACTTCACAAAAAGAGCTATCGTATAATTTGTTGAGTTGTCATGAAGGAACTTGAAGTTCTCTTTAGAGCTTGAACTCCGTAGGCGCCTAAATTTAAGCTGGTCTCCACTATAAAGAGTATTTCTTCCATTGACTCCCGTTCCGTTAACCTTATAAATAAGACCATCTTCATCTGCGATTTCAAAATGGTTTTCTTTTCCAGACCTATCGTTAAGAATAAGAACTTCACTATCTTCCCCAGTCACCTCAATATTTGAATCCAAAGATAAGGCCGGGTCGAGCCATAGGAAAAGGTCGGTCGGAGGGCCAGATGAAGATAATTCATCTGGAAAAGGTAACCTTGTGTATGGCACACCAGAAGCCGAGCAGGTTGATAAATTCCCAGATTCACTCAAAGCTTTGGCAAAAAGGTTAAACTCACCTGGGGGCAAGTCTTCTTTGTAATCACTCCTTTCAATTAAGACTTCATTTCCAATGCTCTCTGCTTCTGCCACCGCAAATTGGCATTCTTTATCTCTATAAAGCTTAACTTTTTGATTGGCCATAACTCCTTGAACTCGAACTTGGGGTCTTTTAAATATATCAATTGAGGAAATATTATCTTCCAAAATAATTTTGGATGGTGCCGGCGGAGGAGTTAAATCAAGGTTGTAGGCAACCGATAAGTTAGAGCAAGCTGACTCATTCCCTGCAATATCTTTAACTTTAATATAATAGGTGTAGGCCCCCTCTTCTTTAAGCGCCTTATCTAAATTAGGCCTTACCTCAACTTGTCCTCCAATACTTCCTTGACTCTTTCCAACTTCTTTACTGGCCCCACAAGTATCATCATCTTGGAAGAGGACCACTTTATCTCCCGCGGATAAACTTTTTACAATGATTCTTGGCCTTTTCTCATTAAAAGTTGGTTTAAGAGATGGATCTAAAGCAAAGTCAGATGGCATCTCTGGAGGTGTTTGATCAATAGAAAGGCTTGCAGTCGCTTTCTCTGACTCACCATCAGCATCTCTTATTGTATATTTAAAGGCCCCCGAACGATCCTCTCCTTTACCCATAACCTCAAAGAAGCAAGTCCCTTCATTGTCACACTGACAGGCCTTTTCAAGAGTAAAGTAATCTTCTTCAATGTCAAAAATAGAACAGGATAAGGCCTTATCTTTATTTTGATCTGTATATTTAACTTTAATGACACTTAAAACATTTGGTCTAATATGAGTGGGTTCAATTTCACCCAAGGCCTTAGGGGCCATTGGTACTCCACCAGTTGATTCATTAAAAAGTGAGTTAATTTTTGAATCTGCTAAGGCCTTGGAATAAAACCTAAGATCGTCGAGGAGTCCTTTATAAGAAGACCCCTTAGTTCCCATCGCCGTCTCACCAAAAATTTGACCAAGCCCCCGCTCACCAGGGTGGTATTCAACAATATTGATAGAAGTCGTTTTCTCATCCTTTAATTTCCCATTAACAAATAGTTTTAACTTCTTCTCCTTACCATCAAAAGTAATCGCTACATGGTACCATTTATTAACCCCGTCACTTTCAAAAGACCACGAAACTTTATCGTCTACTTTTGTAGAAGACTTGGAATAGTTATAAACGCCCGCAATGAATTGACCATTTTGGATGACGAGAGAAATTCCTTTTACATCCCCACCTTCATCATAAACCATTTGAAATGAATCTTTATTATGAATTTCTTTTGGTTTAACCCACATTGAAATCGTTCTCGCCTGAAATTCCTTGGTAAGAAAATTGTTACGGTCATTTTCTTTAAACTGAACAGAAGTTCCGTCAAAAGCCAGAACATGCCCCCGAACGTTATCTTTAAACCATTTGGTCGAATCATTTAACACGCCTTTACGCCCGGCTTTACCAGTGGAATCATTGACTGACGAGCCAGCTGATTCATCAAATTTATAATGGGCAAATAAAGAGTCATCCTTAAAGGCATATTGATAAGTTTCTATAGTAGAAGCCGATGCATTACCGGCTTTATCACACGCAATAATAGAAATAGTCTTTTTGCCAGGAGCTTTTATTGAAATTTTATTTCCAGTTCCTAGAACTATACCTTTACTACAATCAACTGGTGGAGCTCCATTTAAAACGTATCTAAATTCTTTAAAGTTAGAATCTTTACCTCCCTTAATCGTAACCTCGAAGTCTTCCGAAAATGTTTTTGACTCTGGATCTAAAATAACTTTCTCAGGCTTCATTTTGTCATTTACATTTACAGTAAAAAGTACATCGTCAAATGCTCCAAGACTTGAATCCTGACCACGGACTCTAAATTCATATTTTCCAAAAGTTTTTAGTGGAGCATTCCATTCAAAAAGACCTTTGTTTTTATCAAAACTAACTCCAGCCAATTCTTCACTTTTACAGGAATTAAATTCAGAAACCAGACCATCGATAACGCTATCAAAAAAGCAAGAGTAGACAACAGTTTCACCATCTCTATCTTTATCTTCTTTAGTATGTTTATCATTGACATCAATTTTGAGAGAAGTGCCAGAATCTATAGTAGCTGATTTAATTTTGGTAAGCTCAGGGGAAAGGTTTATGTCATTCACCTCAATACTAAAAAAGATGTTATCACTATCCTTCCCATCAGTTCCCGTTATTTTAAAATACCAAGTACCTGCCGAGTCTAGAGCTGGTTTCCATTTCATCAAACCAGTTAAGCTTCCAAAGTTTAGACCCGAAGCCTTAGAACAAGGATTGGCCGTAAACGCTGTCACAGCTTCTTCAGTCCTAGAAAATTGACAAGTATAATTAATCACTTCTCCATCTGCATCTTTATCGCTCCCATTTTCATCATTAATATCTAATAAGGCCATTTCCTCATTTTCATAAGCCGCAAGATCAGAAATTTCAGATAATTTGGGCGGCCTATTTTTATCTTCAACATTAATTTTAAAAATTTCAGAATCACTAAATCCTGAGGCAGTTCCTATTATTTTAATTTCATAGGGGCCTGATTGATTAAAATTGGGAGACCAGTCTAAAACGCCTGTCATAGAGCTAAAACCGACACCAGAAAGTAAAGAACATTCAGTTAAATTTTGAACATTATTATCTGGCAATAAATCATAAAAGCATTCGTAGCTAATCATTTGCCCTATAGAGGTTTGATCTCCTCCACTTTTGTCGTTGGCATCTATTTGAGTCATAAGCTCATTTTCATTGACAAAGCTATCACTAATATCTTGAAGTTCTGGCGCTAAATTATAAGTAACATCCGCCATTTGTGAAGATGATATGTTGCCAGCTTCATCCCGGCACCAACCATATAATTTATAATCACCAGCACCTCGAGTGAGTTCATAAGTATTAGGTTGAGATAAAAGCCAATTGACTGGAATTGTGGGATCATCTGTTATTTGCCATCCACTCACTTTTACACTATCCAAACAGTTAAAGGCCTTAATAGAAACTTTCTTATCTTTAGTACTTATAGGTAGTTCAAATTGAACGACATTAGGTGGAGTGTTATCAATAACATAAGAAAGCGGACTTATAGTGCAAGCTGATTCTTCATCCTTTGAATTTATACTTTTTGCGTAAAAGTTATAATATCCATCAGGAAGGTTCGTTAGCGAGACCTCAGCTGTCCCATCATTAGCAGTTGCTTCTCCTATTTTTTGAAAGCAACCCGGATCATTATAAAGGATAACTAAATCATCGAATCCAACACCACTTACTTTAACTTTTGGCGAGGTATTTTGAGAAGGAGAAGTTAAACCATTAGCAAGGGAAAGATCTGATGGAGTATTAGTTTCTTCCATTTCCCATTTTTTGTCCAAGTATTCCCTAATGACTTTTCTTTCATTGTCTGAAAGGACCCTATTATAAATTATAAATTCGCCAATTTCTCCTTTCCAAGGATAGGTTATATCAGCATCAATATGCTTTCCTAAATAAATTCCTTCAAATTTAGAGTCACTTGATTGATGCGTGTATTGATTATTATTTACACCTGATTTTAGAGAAACTAATTCGTCTTGTTTAAATATTTTCATTGTTTTGGAGCTTTTACTAGAGGTAAAATTCCATCTGTAAAAAAGGCTTTTCGATGCTTTTATACCACCAGTAACCCTTCCATTATTTATGAAGTTCCCAAAATCAAACATAGCTTTAGCATTACCTGAAGGATCGGTTCCCCATGGGAAATGGATATTGAGCCTATTGTCAGGTCGAAGAGGATTGGCAGCTAAAATGGATGTTCTGGAATTTAGGCCATTTCGTGCGAATATAAAAATATCCGCTTCTGTTGCCGTCTTAACGCCCATGATAGCTTTTTCCCCTACTAGTAAACTATCGTCGACACCATCAAATTTAACTACACTTTTATTACCTATTTTTATAAGTTTTGGAAGTACGCTTCCTTTATGATCTAGAGGTGGATTGACTTTAGACGTAACCTCAATAGAAATAATCTTATCGTTCCATCCACTACCTAAGGAATTACTATAACCGACGAATCTACTGTTATTATTGGTCTTCGTTTTACAAACGCCATCATCTCTACAAAACTTAATAGTCACATCCTTAGGGATTTGATAGGAGCTTATTTTATTTTTCCACTCATCTTGTGGGGTTTCTTCACCAACACAAAACTTCCATTTGGTTCCTTTATAATTACTATCAAGGTACATGGAAGCACATCTTGAACTTTCTGGATTATTTTTCCTAAATAAGGGATTTAAAAAATCGAGTGGATCTCTAGCATCGTTTTGATTTGAAGACCGGTCTTTCCATCTAGCAATTTTACTTTTGTCTTTTAATTCTATTGTTTCTTCTGCTGCAGCGTCCATCCACCATTGAACATCACCAAGAGAAAACAGAGATTTATTAAGTTGAACTTTCCTTTTCAAGTTGTTGATAACTTCTAAGTCGACTTTAACAACTTCATTAGGGTTTTCAGACTCTGGGATTTTACATCTAATCGCTTCAGTTGATTCCTCTAAAATTGAACAAACTTTTCCCGAAATCTTAACGATATTACCAGAAGAAGAAAAGTTTTTCCCTTGAATCGTTAAAACGTCTCCGCCTTTTCCATGGAAAGATTTAGGTTTAAAGGACGAAATTGTAGGACTATCATTTGTCATAACAATGTTCCATTTTTTAGCGAGGGAATTCCTAACCCCCATTCTTTCAGAAAAGGTTAGGGCCTTATCAAAAACTATGACTTCTCTAATTTTTCCTTTCCACCGACCGCTTCCATCATACCTCATCCCTAAATTCAAGCTTAAACCAATATTAAGACCACCAGTTCCGTAGCTATCTGAGCTTGCATATTGAGAGCTTAGAGTATCGTATGAGTTAAATTCAGTTTCGTCACTTTGGGCACAGGAATTAGTGGCCTCAATTTCATTTCCAACGCTACACTTTTCACTGCAATTATTACCAATGGGGTTAAGACATTTTTGACCTATGAGGTCTTGAACCGACTGTACACATTTTTGGTTGTAGGCGGTACAAATTTGATTATAAACTGAGCACCTTTGATTATATTCAACGCATCTTTGATTGTAGGAAGTGCATCTTTGGTTATAAGAAACACACTTTCTATTATATTCAACACATTTTTGAACATATTGATTACAATCACGTCTATATTCAAGACACCGGGTTCCCCACCAATTTTTCCTTACACAGTAACTATTCCCATAGCGGGCACAGCGATTTGTGTTCCGACTTCTCCTACAAGTTGTATTTTCATATTTTTTACAAGTTGTATTTTCATAATTTCTACAAGTTGTATTTTGATATTTTTTACAAGTAGTGTTTTCGTACGTTTTACAGGTTCCATTCTTGTAAGATTTACATGTTGTATCCTGGTACTTAGTACAACGATCTTTAAAAACCATTGATTTTTTTGGGGTGAAAAGAAGATTATCGGTTCCATGAAGCTTAAAGCTCTGTTCACTTTTACCATTGCACGTTTGTAAAATAACTTTTCCACTCTCAAAACTCCAGCATTTTCCTAATTCAGAAACGCTTTTCACATTATAAAATCCATCTCCTTGGTATTCTATTTTCCAACCTTGCTTCTCCCCCTCGTGACATTCTCTAAATTTTATAGTTCCATCACTACCATCCAAACACCTCTTTTTATCAGCACAGCATTTATTGGTAATAATTTTATACTTTCCTTGTTGAATCATTCTATTATTTTGAACTAGGGAAAATCCTTGTTTATCACTCATCACTTCAATAATATGCGGATCTTTAATAGGAAGTGATTCAATTTTGGTGGATGGCATTTGAGATCCAAAAAGCATCCATGATTCATTATCTGTTCTTTCCAATCGGTAACCATTAGTTGAAGCATTTCTTTGAAAAGCAATAGGGTTAGTCCAACTTCCTGAATCTGAAGCACTCTCTAATACAATAAAAAGACTGTGATCTTTTTGACCATCTTTTAAAATATTCTGCCCACCTTCATGGGTTAATGAGCCTCCACCGAACTCCATGAAATTACCTGATAGATCTCCTCTAAAAATAACAGAGCCCGCCAGTGGCAACATGTGATGATTATTTCCACTTTTATCCCTCCATTCAGTGACTCTTTGATTATCAACGGAAATAGAACCAATATCAGAGGCGTCTAACCATAACTTGGATTGACCAATATAAGTAAAGCCATTTGGAAATTCAATTGGCTCACCTTCTGACTTTTTAACAACGACATTAAAGGTCGATACATTTTTAGTCCCTTTTGGGTTTTCAGGTACTTTACAAATAATTTCTTTTTGGTCCTCAGAAATAATAGGACAATTCACTCCTCCAATAGTCACTCTATTTCCAAAATCTGAAAAATTGGAGCCAGAAATTGTTATCTCATTACCTCCCTTACTAAGCCCCATATTTGGTTGAATTGAAGTTAAAGTAGGATAGTCTTTAAAAGACCACTTTCTTTTGAGTATCTTTTGAATAAGATTTGTTTCTTTCTCTGTTAGAGATCTGTTGTAGATTAAAATTTCACCCATATCACCTTTGTATTTATTATTATATTGATCCCTACCCTTTCCAATATAAAGCTTATCACTTCCTCCATCCTGAGGAATTTTTCCAACAGTTCTTTTATCGAATCCCATAGGATTATTTAAACCGTCTACATTGAGTGAAAGTTCATCATTACCATGCTTAAGAGTTGCAAGGTAAAAAGAGTTAAGTGGAACACTAACCCTAGGAGCGGTCTTACAATTATCACACATCGTCCCATCAATACCTGCCCTAAAACCGAGGTCATCAAAATAAAGACCAAACCAAGCCTCTTTATCTCCGACTATTCCAGAAGTATTATAACCTCTATCATATTCAGGCTTAGGACCATTTCCTGAAGGACGTCCAATAAAAAATAGAGTTGATTGACCATCTTTGACATTCGAGACATCGTTCCAGGTCGTTGGTTCTAATTTAAAGAAATCACCTTCATCATTATTTTTAAGACCATTAAACGAGATAATGGAACGACCATTAAAGCCTTGAGGTCTAAATGTAGGTTTATTAGTAAAAATTGAAGCTTTTCTTTGGGAAGAGCTTTTATCAATCCACGAATTAACGATTATTTTGGAGTTACTTTTTTCAAGATTTATTGACCTACCATCATCACCATCCATCCATAACTTGGGATCACCAATATAGGCCAGTCCATTCTTAACAACCTGCGTTGTTTTTGAAGAACTCACTATAATAACGTTTTCTTCTGCAATATTATCGATACCTTTTTTATTTTTAGGTATTGTACAAACAATTTGTCCTTCGTCTTCGGTTATAATAGGGCAATTAAGACCTCCAATAGTTACCTGATTCCCGGACTTGCTAAAGTTTCCGTATAAATATAGAGGAGTTCCTCCTTGACTATTAACTAAACGAGGCCAAACTAAAGTCTTAATAGACTCTAATTTGTGTAGCCATTTCTTGGCCAAATAACTATCTATTGAGGCTCTTTCTCTTGCGGTAAGCGCCTTTTTAAAAACAAGAACTTCTTTAACGTCTATATTACCTTTGAATTCTTGGGGATCGTGACCAATGGATCCAATATCAAAAAAGCTATGCGAAGGATTTCCCTTGGATTCAGTAAAACCATTACCGCTTTGCCAACCATTAATATGAACAGTCGATTCATTTTCGACGTCTGCTCTCATAGTAGTTATAAAAGATTTAAACTCTGAATTTTTTAAAGTTAAAATATCGACAAGACCATCTCTTCCGTTAGAAATGCCGCTTCTATTTCCATTTTCAGTAAAGTTGAGAAGCGCAAACCGGTCCCACCCCAAATTATCTGTTCCCCAAATAGCATTTTTCTTAAAATTAGAATCATGAGGCCTAAAGACAATAATAACTGTTGCATTAGGAGAAACTTCCCGACTAATATTGACATTTTCTGATCTTAAAAAAGAATCTTTAAATTTAACAAATACTTCATCTTTTTTAGAACCTTCATTTAAAAAGGGTGTTTGACCCGATATAAACTTAGCATGGTTACCATTACCACTTTGATCTTTCCAACATTTAACATTTTTGTTGGTGTCATTTATTGCAAAGCTGGAACAGTTAAGATCACTAAAAAGAGATTCTTTTTGTCCTGAATCAAGCCATAATG
>MDTD01137865.1_pt1 | contig 17064 bp, 5 predicted proteins | sample 811221 | NCBI WGS metagenome assembly MDTD01 (sample SAMN05326646, study PRJNA326480) | marine metagenome | isolation source: seawater | place: Pacific Ocean: South West | collected 2011 | reverse complement strand
TATCATCTCCAGGCCGGTCACCCGCGCGTTACCCATACGGGAGCGGACGGCATGCGGGGCGCGTATCTCGGGCCTGGCTATGAACAGGACAGCATCGAATCGCGTCTCCGGGACCTGGGCGCGGATTTCGAGGTCATGGAAGAGCGGGTGCTGATCGCGGCGACCGCGGATGCACTGGCCGCCGGCAAGGTCGTGGGCTGGTTCCAGGGGCGGATGGAATTCGGACCGCGCGCCCTCGGCGCCCGCTCGATCCTCGGCGACCCCCGCGCGCCGGACATGCAGCGGAGGATGAACCTAAAGATCAAGAACCGAGAAAGCTTCCGCCCTTTTGCCCCGGCGGTGCTCGCCGAACGGGCGGGAGACTGGTTCGACATCGATCGGGAGAGCCCGTACATGCTGCTCGTGGCGCCGGTCTCGGCGGCGCGTCTCACCACACCGCTCACCGAGGTGAAGCAGGCTCTCACCGGCCTGGAGCGGCTTCAGGCCGTGCGCTCCGCTATTCCCGCCGTGACCCATGTCGACGGCTCGGCGCGCATTCAAACCGTCGCCGCCGACAGCAATCCGCGTTACCGCGCCGTTCTCGAGGCCTTTGCAGACCGGACCGGCTGTCCCGTTCTCGTCAACACCAGCTTCAACGTCCGTGACGAACCCATCGTCTGCACGCCGGAAGACGCCTATCGCTGTTTCACGACGACGGAGATGGACGTGCTGGTGATCGGCAATTGCTGGCTGACATGCGAATGATACCGTCACATTCGATCTCCGGTCTGTTGCCCTTGTCACCCCGATTCGAATGGTCGAAGGCTCTGGTCGCAAATGACGTGCATTACCAGCCGCCACCAACTTAAATTCCTTTCATGGGATGGTATTCTTATTGTTTGTTCTCAATGCAATTGTGTTTGCACATTATAAATTATTCTCTTCAGTGGCCGGATAAATAAGAGGCAAAAATTAGAGAAAAGAGTGTTCGAAATTTATATATTAATACTTATTAAATTGATTAAGCATAATTAATCTATTGAAGTTTCCGATTTTAATGTTATGCGCTGAATTCAGGTCTTCCAGAGAGGGTGATTTTCGTATTTAAGCGTGACCGTAATCTCAGCGTCAAATGTGGTATGTATAATTTGATGCGGCGGCTAGGCAATTTTTATAGGTTCTGCCGAAATTGAACGCTTCTTAAGGCTTCGCAGGGTTGCATCATACCGCGGAGGTTTGATCTCTTCGGTATGGCCGTGTCCGGCGCTGCCTAGCATTTCTGCGAGTTAACCCGAATGTCATATTACTTTATGGGAAAGCAATAGTTCTTTTGGGTAAGCAGGGGGGAGTTGCTGTTGTGAGGATGGAATGAGCGAACTGTGGGTTGGTGCCGGCGAGGAATTTTCCACGCTCCATGACGCGATCGAAGCGTCTTCGTATGGCGACACCATTTACGTCCGCGCAGGAATCTACGAGAACGACTTCTCCTCGATCGACCATGCCTTGACCATCGTCGGCGTCGACGGCATGGCCCATTTCACGGCTACCGAACCGATCAGCAACGGGAAAGGGATTCTGATCACGCGCTCCGACGTGGTGATCGAGAATCTGGAGTTCTCGGGTGCGTCGGTCTCGGACCACAACGGGGCCGGAATCCGTCATGAAGCCGGCAACCTCACGGTCCGGAACTCTTACTTCCATGACAACGAAAACGGCATTCTCACCGCCAAGTACATCGGTGGTGAAGTCCGTATCGAGAGCTCGGAATTCGCCAACAACGGCTTCAAGGATGGGCGGTCGCACGGCGTCTATATCAACGAGGTCGACCGGCTGATCATCACAGACAGCTATTTCCACGACACCGACACCGGCCATCACATCAAGAGTCGCGCCTACGAGACCATCGTCACCGACACCGTCCTCGACGACGGCGATGGAAATTCAAGCTACGCCATCGATCTTCCCAACGGCGGTGTCGCGGTTATCGAAGGTAACACCCTGATCCAGGGCGTATCCGCCGCGCTCAACAAGATCATGATCTCGTACGGGGCCGAGGGGAATCTCAAGGCGGTAAGCAGCCTGCTCGTCGAGAACAACACCTTCATCGACTACCGATGGAGCAGTGTCGGTGTCGATAACAAGACCGGCATCGAGGTCGACGTCGTCGGTAACAGCTTCTACAGCGTCGCCACCCTGGCATCCGGCGGTCCCTCCAACCTCGTCGACAACCTTGTGTTCGAGAACGTGCCGCCGCCCGAGGAAATCCCCGGGGGTGGGCTCGGACCTGTCATCGAGGGGTCAAGCGGCGCGGAAACGCTGGTCGGTGGTGAGGCAGACGAGACCCTCGTCGGCGGTCGTGGCGACGATTGGTTGATCGGTAATGGCGGTGATGACGTCTTCGTTGTCATTGGGGACGATCAGGGAATCGACCAGAACGACGGCGGCGCGGGATACGATCGCATCGTCGCCGGCGCCGACGGCACGATCATCGGGCTGACCCAATTCGTCAACGACGTCGAGATGATCGACGGCAGCGGCTATGCCGATGTGATCATTCAGGCGGCGAACACCTGGGACGGTCTTCTCGATTTCAGCGAGACCGTCGTCGAGGACATCGCCCGTGTCCGCGGTGGCGACAAGTACGAGACGATCGTCGGCTCGGACTTCAGCGACCTGACCGTCGAGACGGGCGCCGGAGACGATGTCGTCCGGGCGGGCGTCGGGGATATCACCGTCGTTTATTCGGGCGACAACGGCAGCTTCGATGAGTTGTTCAACGGAAGCGGCCGAACGTCCATCGTCGCCGAAGCCGACGGCACGGTGATCGGACTGCGGCGCTACGAGAACAGCGCCGAGGTGATCGATGGAGCCGGCCATAGCCGGGTGACCCTGCAAGCGGCCAATACGTGGGATGGCCTTCTCGATTTCAGCCAGACGGTCGTGACCGACATCGCCCTCATCAGGGGCGGCGACAAGTACGAGACGATCGTCGGCTCGGACTTCAGCGCGCTTACGGTCGAGTCACGGGGAGGCGACGACGAGATTCGCGCCGGCGATGCCGATCTGGCGATTGTCTACTCGGGTGCCGACGGCAGCTTCGACCGGGTGATCAACGGTACCGGGCTGACGTCGATCTATGCTCTGTCGGACGGGACGGTGATCGGTCTCACCCAGTATGACAACGGCGCCGATGTGATCGACGGCTCCGGCTATGACGGCGTTACGATCCAGGGCGCCAACAACTGGTCAGGTCTGCTCGACTTCAGCCAGACCAGACTGGAGGGCATCTCCCTGATCATGGGCGGGACCCGCAGCGACACGGTCGTCGGCTCGGGCGGAGACGATGTTCTCGGCGGTGGCAAGGGCGCCGACACGTTCGTCTTCTCGGGAGCATTCGGAGACGATCGGATCGTCGATTTCGGCAATGGCGGCGACGTGATCGATATCCGTCAGCCTGCCAGCGGCGTGATGAGCTTCACCGCTCTCGACAGTGATGGCGATGGGGTCCTGACCGGCAGCGACCTGCTCGTTTCCACGGTCGGTGACGATACTCTCATCGATCTTCTCTTCGGTACGATTCGCGTCGAAGGCCGACTGGATCTTACGGAAGGCGATTTCCGGTTTTCTGCGGCGAGCGGCGCCGGCGGGATCGGGGGCATCGACGGCACCGGTCTGGTTTCCCTGTCGGTCGAGGACGTGGCCGGCAGTGAAGGGGAAGCCGTGCCCTTGAACATCGACGCGGCGCTGGGTTCCGCCGGATCGAACGTTCTTCGCATCAGGGTCGAAGGTGTTCCGGAAGGCGGCTCCTTGAGTTCGGGAGTCGAGGTCGAGCCGGGCACATGGATGCTGACGGCCGGGAACCTGCCAGGGCTTCGCTACTTTCCTGCCCCGTATATGGGGGGCAGCGTCGAACTGACGGTGACCGCGCTATCGATGGGATTGGACGGAAGGTCCACGGGAACCTCCTCACCGCTCACCATCACGATCGGCGATGTCGCCGACACACCGACCCTGACGGTAACCGGTGCGACGGGGAGCGAGGACGACGCGATCGCGTTGTCGATCGATGCCGCACTCGTTGATGACGATGGATCCGAATCCCTCAGTATCCGTATTTCCGGGGTGCCCGAGGGGGCATCGCTGAGTGCCGGATCGGATATCGGTTCCGGTGAATGGGTCCTGTTGCCGGAGGAACTCGACGGACTGCAGTTTCTTCCCGCAGCCGATTTCAGCGGTTCGGTCGCGCTTACGGTGACCGCGGTATCCACCGAGACCGGTGGAGATGTCGCCGAAAGGTCGGCACCCTTGACGGTTCACGTCGTCGGTGTTGCCGATGCTCCGACGCTGTCGGTCGCCGATGCTGCCGGTAGTGAAGGCGATGCGATACCGCTGTCGATCGATGCCGCGCTCGGGGACCTCGACGGTTCGGAGACGCTCAGCTTCGTCGTCTCGGGCATTCCGGATGGTGGCGCGCTCAGTGCCGGATTTATGGACGACACCGGAAAGTGGATCCTGTCGCCTGCCGATCTGGTCGGATTGACCTATCTTCCCGGGCCGGACGTCAGCGGCACGATCGCCCTGGCCGTAGCGGCTGTGGCGACCGAGGACAACGGCGACACCGATGAGACCACGGCTGCGCTCACCGTGGAGATCACGCCGGTCGTCGACATGCCGACGCTGGTCGTCGGAGATGTGGCGGGTTCGGAGGATTCGCCAATTCTCCTGCCGATCGATGCGGCTCTGGCCGACGGCGACGGCTCCGAGTCTCTTCGGGTCGAAATCGAGGGGGTTCCGGCGGGGGCTTCCCTGAGCGCGGGGACCGTGGACGGTACCGGCCTTTGGACCTTGTCGGCCGCCGATCTAGACGGACTTACCTATCGACCGGCGGCGGATGCAAGTGGGCCGGCGACGCTTACGGTGACGGCCGTCGCGACCGAGTCGAATGGCGAGTCGGCAAGCGTTTCACAAACGCTGACCGTCGATGTGGCCGGAGTCGCGGACATGCCGGTCCTGACGGTGGCCGATGCTTCCGGAACCGCTGGGACCGCGGCCGTGCCCTTGTCGGTCGCGGCATCGCTCACGGATACCGATGGCTCGGAATCGCTGATCGTCCGTGTGACCGGCGTGCCCAACGGAGCGTCCCTGAGCGCCGGCGCCGAAGAAGGGGCCGGAACCTGGATTCTCTCTCCCGATGACCTGGCGGGGCTCCAGTATCTGCCGTCTTCGGCGAGCAGCGAGGCGGTGACCCTGACGATCTCGGCGGTCTCGACCGAGGCCGATGGTGACACGGAAATAGCCACCGACGTCCTGAATATCGTCCTGCAGCCCGAGACAACGTCCGACGGCGGCGGACTCGATCTCGTCGGTACCAAGAATGCCGATACGCTCGTCGGCAGTGATGCAGGAGATACCCTGACCGGTGGTGGCGACAACGATCTGATGATCGGTGGCGCCGGGGACGATCTGTTCGTCGTCACCGGTACCGGCGCGGGCTTCGATCGCTATGAAGGCGGCGACGGCGTGGACCGGATCGTGGCCGGCGCGGACGGTACGGTGATCGGGCTCGCTCCCTTCGCGAACGGAGTCGAGATCATTGACGGCGCGGGTCATGCCGATGTCTCCGTTCGCGGCGTCGACAGCTGGGACGGCTTGCTGGACTTCTCCAATACGACGTTGATCGACATCGACGTCATCGTTGGGGGTAGCCGCACCGATACGATCATCGGGTCCGACATCAGCGATGCCGTCATCGACCCCGGTCGCGGCGACGATGTCATCCAGGCCGGTGCGGCCAATCTTGAAATCGTCTATTCCGGAACGGACAGCGAGTTCGACCAGTTCGCCAATGGCAGCGGACTTAGCACGATTCGCGCCCTCCAGGATGGCACGATGATCGGACTGACCCAGTTCGTGAACGGCGTCGACGTCATTGATGGCGACGGCCATGCCGGGGTGACGATTCAGGGGGCGAACACCTGGGACGGCCTGCTCGACTTCAGCCGGACCGTCGTCGAAGACATCGCCTTGGTCCGCGGCGGCGACAAATACGAAACGATCGTCGGATCCGACTTCTCTGCCCTGACGGTCGAGTCGGGCGGCGGCGACGACGTGATAAGGGCCGGCGACGGCGATTTGACTCTCGTCTTCTCGGGCAATGACGGCAGTTTCGACGAACTGATCAACGGAAGCGGCCGGACATCCATCGTCGCCCAGTCGGACGGTACGGTGATCGGGCTGCAGCGCTATGAAAACGGCGCCGATACGATCGACGGCGCCGGTCATGCCGGGGTGACGATTCAGGGGGCGAACACCTGGGACGGCCTGCTCGACTTCAGCCAAACCGTGGTCGAAGACATCGCCTTGATCAGGGGTGGGGACAAGTTCGAGACGATTGTCGGCTCGGACTTCAGTGCCCTCACCGTCGAGTCGCGCGGGGGGGACGATGAAATCCGGGTCGGCGACGCCGATCTCATGATCGTCTATTCGGGCGACGACGGTGGTTTCGACAAGATCATCGGCGGCGCAGGCCAGGCGACGATCGTCGCTCAAGCCGACGGGACGGTGATCGGGCTGACGCAATACGAAAACGGCGCGGATGTTATCGATGGCGCTGGTCATGCCGGCGTGACGATCCAGGGGGCCAACAGCCACACCGGGTTGCTGGATTTCAGTACCACCACCCTGCATGACATCGCGCTCATCATGGGCGGAAGCCGCACCGATACGATCATTGGATCGACCGGTGACGACGTGCTTGGCGGCGGCAAAGGCGACGACCGGTTCATCTTCTCGGGCAATTTCGGGAACGATTGGATCGTCGACTTCGCGCCGGGCAAGGACACCATCGAGTTCCGGCAGGCCGAAGGCGGCATCACCGCATTCGCGATGCTGGATACGAACGACAACCTCGTTCTCGATGATGGCGACGCCAATGTCAGCTTCGTCGATGGCGATACGCTGATCGATCTCGGCACCGGAACCCTGCGGATCGAGGGGCTGCTCTACCTCAACCGGAACAACTTCGAGTTCTCCGTTCTCACGGATACGACACCGGACGATCCTCCCCAGGCTCCGTCGCTGGCCGTTACCGACGTCGCGGGCGTGGAAGACAACGTCGTTCCGTTGTCGATCGCGGCGGCGTTGACCGATATGGACGGCTCGGAAACGCTGTCGATCACCGTTTCCGGCGTGCCGTCGGGGGCGTCCTTGACGGCCGGTACCGAGGTCGAGCCAGGCACTTGGCTGCTGTCGAGCGGGGATCTGCCTGGGCTCGGCTTCGTTCCCACAGCGGATGCGAGCGGTCAGGTCGTCATGACCGTGACCGCCATTGCGACGGAAACCGACGGCGATACCGCCGAGGTCAGCTCGCCTTTGACCGTCGACATTGCGGGTACCGCAGATCTTCCCTCGTTCGCGCTGAGTGACGCCGTGGGAAGCGAAGACAGTGGCGTTCTGCTGTCGATCGTCGCCGGGCTCGCCGATACCGACGGGTCGGAAAGCCTGGTCGTCACGATATCCGGTGTTCCTGATGGGGCGTCCTTGAGCGCCGGCATCGAGACGGAGCCGGGTGTCTGGTCTCTGTCTGCTCCTGAACTCGCCGATCTTCAGTATCTTCCGGCACCGAACCAGAGCGGCCCGGTCACTTTGACGGTCACGGCAACGTCGACCGAATCGAACGGCGATTCCGCTGAAATCGCCTCTTCGCTGACCGTCGATGTCGCGGCCGTTGCCGACACGCCGACATTGGCGGTTCTCGGCGCGACAGGCAGTGAAGACACGCCTCTGGCGTTGTCGATCGATGCCGGGCTTGTCGACACGGACGGATCCGAATCCCTTTCGGTCGTGATCTCAGGTGTCCCGAGCGGCGCGTCTCTGAGTGCGGGTGTCGAGGTTGAAGCCGGTGTCTGGAAGCTATCCCCCGGCGAGTTGTCGGGACTGAATTACCTACCCCCTGCCAATGCCAGCGGCGTGGCAATCCTGACGGTGGTGGCAGCGGCGACCGAAGCCGGTGGCGATGTAGCCGAACTGTCAGCGCCGCTGACGGTCGAGATCGGTGGGGTTGCCGACCTACCAGTGCTTTCTGTGGCGAGTTCTTCCGGCAATGCCGGCGGCGGTGTTCCCCTGGAGATCGCGGCGGCGCTTTCTGACCAGGACGGATCCGAGACGCTGCTGGTTGCGATCTCCGGCATGCCTGACGGCGCTTCGCTGAGCGCGGGCAGCGACGAGGGGGGCGGAGTCTGGCATGTCGCGGCGGCGGATCTGGTGGATCTGCGCTATTTCCCGCCTGGTGGCGAGGTCGGCTCGGTGACGTTGACCGTAACCGCCCGGTCGACCGAGGTGGATGGAAGCGCAGCGGAGGTTTCTGCCGATCTCGACATTACGGTGGAGGTGGACGAGGCGCCCGGCCTGCTGCTTACGGGCACCTCGGGTGTGGATACGCTGACGGGTGGTGCCAACGGCGACACGCTGGTGGGCGGCGGCGGCAATGATGAGCTGATCGGTGGCGCCGGCGACGACCTTTTCCTGGTGAACGCAGCGGGGGCGGACTTCGATCGTTACGACGGCGGCGAGGGATTCGATCGAATTGCCGCCGGTGCCGACGGCGTTACCATCGGCCTTTCGCAGTTCGAGAATAGCGTTGAGGTCATCGATGGTGCCGGCCATGCCGGCGTGACTGTTCGCGGCGCCAACGACTGGTTTGGGCTGCTGGACTTCAGCGCGACGACGCTCACCGATATCGGGACGGTTTTCGGCGGCATACGGAACGACACGATCATCGGGTCGGATATCAGCGCCATGGTGATCGACCCGGGGACCGGAGACGATGTCATCCGCGCCGGCGCGGCCGACCTGACCCTTCTCTATTCCGGGACCGACAGCGGGCTCGATCGGTTTGTCAACGGAGCGGGGCACACCACGATTCTCGCTGGCAGCGACGGAACGGTCATCGGCCTGACTCAGTTCGTCAACGGCGTCGACATCATTGACGGAGCGGGACATGCCGGCGTCATCATCGAGGGCGCCAACGACTGGTTTGGGCTGCTGGACTTCAGTGCGACGACGCTCACCGATATCGAGACGGTTTTCGGGGGCATGCGGAACGACACGATCGTCGGATCCGATATCAGCGACATGACGCTGGACCCCGGCAGCGGTGACGATCTGGTTCGTGCCGGAGCTGCGGACCTCACGATCCTGTACCAGGGTACGGATGGTGGCCTTGACCAGTTCGAGAACGGCGATGGGCGAAGCGTCATCGTCGCCGGTGCGGACGGGACGATTATCGGCCTGAACCAGTTCGCCGACGGCGTCGACGCGATCGACGGCGCCGGTCATGCCGGGGTGATGATCCAGGGAGCCAACAGCTGGTTCGGTCTGCTCGATTTCAGTAAGACCGAACTCACTGACATCGCCCTCATTGCAGGTGGCAGCCGCGACGACACGATGATCGGCTCGCTCGGTGACGACGTCCTTCAGGGTGGCACGGGAGACGATACCTTCGTCTTCGAAGGTGTCAGCGGGCATGATCGGATCGTCGACTTCGGAACCGGCGACGATCTGATCGAGATTCGTCAGACCGCCGACGGCATTGCGGCTTTTTCCGATCTAGACACGGATGGCGACGGAATCCTGGACGGAGACGACTTGTTGGTCTCCGTGTTCGATGACGGTACGATGATCGATCTGTCGCTCGGCACGTTGCGGATCGACGGGCGTACCGACCTCGATGCCGGCGACTTCCGCTTCGCCGCAACGTCCCACGTGTCTGTGGCTGGCTTCGCGGTCGATATCGATTCGGGAGGGCTCGTGGTCGACGGCGGCGGTCGTTCGCTCGACCTTACGGCAGCGGACTTAACGGCTGTACCGGATGTCACCGAGGTCAATCTCACCGGATCCGGCGAGAATACCCTGGTCATCGATGAAGCGGTGGTGTTCGCGGCAAATGCCGATCACCGGCTAGTGGTTCATGGTGACGACGATCGGGTCGTCATGAACGACGACTGGACGATGACCGGCCACGACACGATCGATGGCGAGGGGTACAGCGTCTACGAGCGAGGCGAGAGCGTCCTTGTGATCGATGATGACCTTAACAAGGGAACCGGTGTCGGCTGATAAGCCCTATCGGCCTATAAAATTTTCGAGGCCATTTCTACCAGAATGAGCGAAAACTAAAGAGTTACCCTAGCGTTTTCGCGGTAAATAACCTGCCTCCGTCTGGATAATGGAAATCTGGCGGAGGCATTTTATTTATGCATTCTGTGACAAATATTGGCCCTGAGCCGGTTTTGTGACTTCTTGGCTGGTCACTCGTCTACCGCAGTTTCTCTGGTCCCGATGATAGGGAGATCATCCCTTTAATCAGCCAATGGGAATGGTATGAGCGAGATCTGGGTCGGACGGGGTGAGAGCTTCGAGACCCTTCACGAGGGCATCGATGCGTCGTCGCCCGGGGATACGATCTTCATTCGAGCCGGCGTCTACGAGAACGACGTCTCCACCATCTACCACGACCTGACGATCATCGGCGTGGGCGGCAAAGCCCACCTGGTGTCTACGGGCAAGATCGACAACGGCAAAGCCATCCTGGTCAGTCGAGCCGATGTGACGATCGAGAATCTGGAGTTCTCGGGGGCTTCCGTTCCCGATCACAACGGCGCCGGGGTCCGCTATGAGCGCGGTTCCCTCATCGTCCGCAACAGCTACTTCCACGACAACGAGAACGGTATCCTCGCCGCCAGCGATCCTGACGGCGAGATCCGCATCGAAGGCAGCGAGTTCGCCGGGAACGGCTATGGCGACGGCAGGGCGCACGGGCTTTACGTCAACCGGGTCGGCGCGTTGTTCGTGTCGGACAGCTATTTCCACGACACCGACACCGGCCACCACATCAAAAGCCGCGCCTTCGAAACCCATGTCACCGATTCCACGCTGGACGACGGCGACGGGACCTCGAGCTACAGCATCGACCTGCCAAACGGCGGCCACGCCGTCATCGAGGGCAACACCCTGATTCAGGGGGCTTCCAAGAGTCTCAACAAGACCCTTATCGCCTTCGGTGCGGAGGGTAAGCTCCACCCGGACACCAGTCTGACCGTCGACGACAACATGTTCGTCAACTACAGACCGGGCAGCATCGGCATTGCCAATAGGTCCGACGCGACGGCTGTGATCGTCGACAACACGTTCTACAACGTTTCCGAGATTGCCACGGGGCCGGCCAAGCAAACGGGAAACGTCGTTTCTGATCATCTGCCTGCCGGGGATGACATTCCGCGCCCCGGAGACGAGGACACACCGCCCGCGGGTGGTGGTGGTGACGGCGGAGCCGACGACACCATTGCCGGCGGTGACGGAAGCGAGACCGTGCCCGGTGGCGACGACGACCTCTTCGAGGTGAGCGGCACGGAATCCGAGTTCGATCACTATGACGGCGGCAGCGGATTCGACCGCATCGTCGCGGGCGCCGATGGGACCGTGATCGGACTTTCGCAGTTCGAAAGCGGCGTGGAGGTCATCGACGGCGGAGGATTCGCCGACGTGGTCGTTCAGGGGGCCCCCGACTGGTACGGCCTTCTGGATTTCAGCGGGACCACGCTCACCGATATAGCCCAGGTCGATGGCGGTATCCGCAACGACACCATCATCGGGTCGGATTCCGGCGATCTGGTCGTCGATCCGGGGACCGGCGACGATCTGATCAGGGCGGGCGCTGGCGACCTCACGCTGCTCTATTCGGGTGCCGGCAACGGCTTCGACCGCGTTGAGAACGGCGCCGGCCACAGCATGATCGTCGCGGAAAGCGACGGCACCGTGATCGGACTCTCGCACTTTGCGAACGGTGTCGACGCCATCGACGGCGCTGGTCACGAAAACGTCGTGATCCAGGGCGCTAACGACTGGTACGGCTTGCTGGATTTTGGCGAGACGACGGTGGCCGACGTTTCGCTGATCGAGGGCGGCATGCGGGACGACACGATCGTCGGCTCCGACCTTAGCGATCTGGTCGTCGATCCGGGGGCGGGAGACGACCTGATCAGGGCGGGGGAGAGCGATCTCACCCTGCTCTACTCAGGTCGGGATGGTGGCTTCGATCGCTTCGAGAACGGCGCCGGCCACAGCATGATCGTCGCTCAGGACGACGGTACCGTGATCGGCCTGTCCCGCTTCGCCGACGGTGTCGATGCCATCGACGGCGCCGGCCACGCGGATGTCGTGATCCAGGGTGCCAATAGCTGGCATGGACTTCTCGACTTCAGAGGGACGACTCTCACCGACATCGCCATGATCGCGGGCGGCAGCCGCAGCGATACGATCATCGGATCGTCCGGTGACGACGTTCTGAAAGGGGGCGGGGGCAAGGATACCTTCGTCTTCGAAGGCGCGACCGGCGAGGACCGCATCGTCGATTTCGGGGTGGGAAAGGACATCGTGGACATCCGCGAGGCGGCCGACGGTATCCAATCCTTCGCCGATCTCGATACCGACGGCGACGGGGTGCTGGATGGCGACGACCTGCCGGTGTCGATCGTCAATGACGGCACCACCATCGACCTATCCCTGGGTACGCTTCACATTGACGGGCGAACTGACCTCGATGCAGGCGACTTCCGGTTTTCCCCGGTTCCGGAGGTGGTAACGGACGGCCTCGTCACGGACGACGAGCCGGTGCTTTCGGGTCGCGCGGCCGTCGAAGGAGAGAGCTACAGCGTCTATGACCACGGTGACGACATCCCGGCCATTGCCGGCGATCTCAAACCGGGGGTGGGGATAGGGTAGGGCTCAGCCCTTTTCGAGCAGGTAGAGCACGCGCAGGCCGAACATGGAGAGGATTGGCCCCGGCAGCGCGTGCTCGACCGCCGTTGCGGCACGCACTAGCGGCGGCGGGAAGCCCCAGGGCTGGAAGCCACCGGTAAGCAGGTAGGCCAGCGCCCCGAAGGGCTTCGTCTTGACGAGACGGAGGCCGGTGCGGCTCGGTAGTTCCTGAGCGCGATCCAGGAGAACTGCCTTCGGTATCCAGGCATTGCCATCCATGGCCGATTTTTCCGGCGGCATGGCCGCGTCCCACGGGTCCGCGACCGCGATGCAGTCCTCGTGGTGGACGTGGCGGTAGAAGACGGTGCCGATGGCGCCGGTCCACGGCTCGATCATCGCCACCCGGCCTCCAGGCCGCAGAACACGGCCCACCTCGGCCAGCATCGCCCCCGGCTTGGCCATATGATGGAGGACGTCGACCCAGACGGCGTTGGCGAAGGTGGCATCGGGAAAGGGCAGGGCGTGGGCGTCGGCGCAGACATCGACCCCCGGCTGGTCGGAGATGTCGATGCTCACCATTCCCGGCCGGTAAGCGGCGAAGAACCCGGGGCCGCTGCCGACCTCGAGCGTCGGACCGTCGAGCAACTCGGCGGCCACGCGGTCGAAATGCTCGCGGGTGTAGTATGTGCGAAGCGCCGGTTTGGCGTCCCACGCCTTGTGGTGCGCCTCGATCCAGGCAGGGGTTTCGGACATGACCGGAAGGGCCGCGTCAGGCGGCTTCGGCTGCGTGCGCCTGGTCCGGCTTGCGGCAGACGATGAAGATCGAGCCTGAGATCTCCTTGAGACCCGGAACCCGCTCAAAGAAATCGACGATCTTCTCCAGGCGACCACTCGGATCGATCTTACCGATCACCGGGTGGTAGAAGTCGAAGTTCTCCATCTTCTCGATGCTGAAATGGCGTTCGAGCAGCTTGGCGAGCCGCCAGCGGACGAAGGCGGTCTCGTCCGGAGAGTTTCCGAACATCCGCCGGGTCATCGGCGTGCTCCGCTCCAGGGCGACCTGGGGGTTCAGCATGTTGGGCTCGGAGGCCACGAGCATGCCGCCCGGCTTCAGGATCCTATGGATCTCGGCAAGAGCCCGCGGCATATCGAGATGATGCAGGACCGAAATGCAGAACACGCGATCGAAGGTCTCGGCCGGAAAGCCGGTATCGTGCACATCACGCGCGGAGAAGGTGATATTGGGGACGTTCCTCTGCTTCGCCAACTCGACGATGTCGGGCGAGACGTCGATTGCGTCGACATGGCCGACGATATCGCTCACCTCCGCCGACCAAGAGCCGAATCCGCAGCCTATCTCGAGGCAGCGGTCGGCACCGGCGAGCAGGGAGCGCAGGCGCTCGACGCGCTTCTGGCGCCGCACCTGTTGCGCGCCCGGCTTCTCCCAGTAGTCGATCGCCCCCGCGTCGAAAAGGCCGCTCTGGTTGTTGCGCAACCGGTCGGCGAGCGCCTTGCCGAAAGCGATCTCATTCTCGATTCGCGAATCCATCGAACCTCCGTTGGAGATGGTTTCGAATGCTGGCGCCGAGCCATGTGCAGGAAGAGTCGCGACATCTTGTGGGACAATTGCGCCCGTGCGTCAATTCGTCGATTGATGCTTGTGGGGACTGACGACAGGTTCCGGCTTCGATCCCCCTCCAAGACGTGTATGGTTCCCGCGGAATGTGTGGAATTGCTGGATATACCGGAGCCGAGATAGAGGGCCTGCTCGATGGCATGATCGAAGCCATCGCGCCGCGCGGCCCTGACGGCGAGGGGCGGTTCGAGGCGACGGGAGTCCATTTTGGGCATACACGCCTCGCCATTATCGATCTCGCCAACGGCGATCAGCCGATGGTCGTTGAGAATGGCCGTCTCGCCGTCACCTATAATGGTGAGATCTACAACTATATCGAGCTCAGGCAGGCGATCGAAGCCAAAGGCTACCGCTTTCGCACCAACTGCGACACGGAGGTCATTCCTCTGGGCTATGCCGCGTTCGGACCGGATTTCTTTGCCCGGCTGAACGGCATCTTCGCCTTCGCCCTGTGGGATCGCGATAGCGGCGAGATATTCCTGGTCCGCGACCATTTCGGCGTGAAACCGCTCTATTACGGCGTCCTCGGCGGCGAGCTCGCTTTTTCGTCCTGCGCTCGGGCGATCGCCCACCATCCCGCCATCGACCGGCGTCTTCGCCCGGATGGCCTGCGCGAATACCTGCAATTTCGCTATGTGCCGTCGGGACGTCACTTCTACGAAGGGGTCGAGACCCTGCCGCCCGGGCATATGGCACGCTGGCGGGACGGGCGGCTGGAGCTCACCTGCTACTGGCGGCCGCGGGACCGTATGAACGGTGACGGCCTGTCGCGTGACGAATGGGTGCGGCGGACGAGTGAACTTCTGGAAGACTCGGTCGCGCTCCAGCTCCGCTCCGACGTACCCGTGGGCGTGTTTCTGTCGGGCGGGGTCGATTCCGCGACCATCATGCATTTCGCCGCTCGCCATACGAACGAGGAGCTCGCCGCCTACACCTTCAGCGTCGGTGACGATGTCGACGAGGTGGTGCAGGCGGCGGTGATCGCCGGGCGCTATGGGGGGCGCCACGTCAAGGTGGCGATGAACGGCGAGGACGATTTCGCCGGGTTCTACGACGCCATCGCCTGCATGGACCTGCCGGTCGGCGATGCGATCATCCTGCCGACCTACGAACTGTGCCGGGCGGCTGCCCGTGAACGCAAGGTGGTGCTGACGGGTGAAGGCGCCGACGAGGTGTTCGGCGGCTACGTCCACTATCCGGTGCTCACCAAGCTCGACCGCCTGTCGCGCCGGATGGCGTGGATGCGCCATTTCGCGCCGCTGGTGCCGTTCGTGCCGGTCGCTGTGCTCGACCGTTTCTTCGATTATCAGGCCTCGCTCGGCGTGCTCGGACGGCGCAAGGTTGCGGCGATGATCGGGGCGCTGGGCGATCGAGGCCAGCTTCAGCGGCTGGTTGGTGCGGCGATCGACGACGACGCTGTCGGCGAGGCGACGACCCTGGGACCGCCGCCGCCTGCCGGTGACGCCGATCTGTCCCTGCCGGCGGTGATCAGAGACGGCATCGCCACTTGGCTGCCCTATCAGATCCTCAACAAGATGGATCAACTCAGCATGGCGCACGGGCTGGAGGCGCGAGTTCCCTATCTCGACCCGCGCCTGTTCGACCTCGTTGCCGATGCGCCGGACGACCTGATCCTCGACAACGGCGAGAACAAGGTCCTGCTGCGCGAGGTCATGCGCGCCGCCAAGGTCGCCAACGCCGACCGCCGCAAGATCGCCTTCCATTTGCCGATGGAGACCGTTTATCGCGACCGCCTTGTCGCCATGTGCCGGGAGTGGCTGGCGCCGGAGGTGACGGCGCGACACGGCATCCTGCGCCAGCCCTTCATCGACCGTGGTCTCAAGCTTCTCGACCAGGGCGAGTTCATCGCCTCGAAGCAACTTGTCGCCATGGTCGGACTGCATATGTGGCTCGACGCCCATGGCGGGACGCTGTGACGGAGAGGCGACGCGGGTCGTGAAAAGCAGCGTCTACGCCGACCACGTCATTCCTCATATCGGTCGAGCCTTGGCGATGGCGGACACGGTGCGGGGATCGCGGACCTATGGGTGTTTCGATCGGGCGTTCTGGTACTACCGGACGCTGACCAATTTCCCGGGTTCGGGATGGCAGCAGCTCGCCTTCGCCCTGGCGCTCATTCATGACACGAACAGTCCCGACAACCCGCATGCGGGCGACGCGCGTCTGCTCGATGCCGCTTTGGCCGGCATCGCTTGGTGGGCATCGATCCAGCACCGCGACGGGTCGTTCGACGAATGGTATCTGAACGAACACAGTTATTGTCCGACCGCCTTCACCGTCGCGGGCGTCGGAGGGACGCTCCTGCTGCTGGGTGAGCGCGTTCCCCAGGCGACCCGCCAAGCGGTTCTTGCCGCTCTTGACCGTGCCGGCGCCTGGCTGGCGCAACGCTACAACGCTAAGGTGATGAACCAGAACCTCGCTGCCGCCGCTGGATTGGCTGCGCTCCACGCTCTCACGGGCGATGATCGCTGGCAGCGGGCACTGAGTGAAAAGCTCGATCGTCTAGCGGAGGACCAGTCCGGTGAAGGCTGGTTTCCCGAATATGATGGATGCGACTTCGGTTACAGCACTCTGGCGCTCGACATGCTGGCGCGAATAAACCTCATTTCCGGCGATCCCCGGGCTGCTGCGATGGCCGAACGCCTGGGGGTTTTCCTCAACGACATTTCGGG
>MDTD01000710.1_pt1 | contig 17068 bp, 13 predicted proteins | sample 811221 | NCBI WGS metagenome assembly MDTD01 (sample SAMN05326646, study PRJNA326480) | marine metagenome | isolation source: seawater | place: Pacific Ocean: South West | collected 2011 | reverse complement strand
GTGAAGGACAAACTCTTGATCTGACGAGCGACGATTTTCTCCTCCTTGTCGAAGCCTTCCGGGCAATCGCCGTTCATCAACACGGCCATGTTTGCGTCGGTGAAAAACGTGGACGCGAACTTCGCAACCGGAGAAGCAGGGTTCGCCGGCTGACCGGGGTACTTCTGGGCAGGCTTGCCCTCGCTCGCCAGCGTCTTGATGCAAGCATCAACGCCTGCTACATCGACCAGATGCGTGACCAAACCGAGGTCAGCAGCGGTGTTGGCGTCCATGAAATTTCCAGCAAGCACCGCCCAACGGGCAACGGGGATACCGCAGATGCGGGCCGGTCGCTGCGAGCCACCCAAACCGGGGTAGATGCCGATGGACGTTTCGGGGAATCGGAACTGGGTGCGACGGGTCCCGATGCGATAATCACAAGCCAGTGCGAGTTCCAAACCGCCGCCCAATGCAAGACCGGTTGTCAGCGCCACCGTCGTTTTGCTGGAGGTCTCCAGCATGTTGAGCAGTTCATGGCCTTCAGCGGTGAAGTCGTAAATGTCGGGAATGGCGTCGGCTCGGATCTTATCCACGAAGAATTTCACGTCGGCACCGGCGACGAAGGCCTTGCCGGCACCGTCCAAAACGATGGTGTGGACTGCGTCGTTGGCGTTGGCGGCGGCCACTGCTTGGGTCAACTGACCGACCACGGTTACGTTCAGCGCATTCATGGCCTCAGGTCGGTTGATGGTGATGGTCGCGACACCGTCTTGCACGGTGGTGTCAACGTAGGAAAAGTCCCAGGGTGTGTTGCCTTGTTGGGTAAAGAACGCAGGAACATCCCAGCCTTGACCGGCGGTTTCTGCGTAAGCCGCTGCCATACGACAGGCTTCACCAACGCCGATTCGGTTCATCATCTCGAACGGGCCTCGAGCCCAACGAAGACCGACTTTGGCGCCGCGGTCAACGTCTTCCATGCTGCAGATATCCTCCTCAACGATTTGAGCGGCGACGCCGAACACCACGCCGAGCAAGCGCTCGGAAACGGCGGTGTATTGCTCGTCGCTGTAGCTTGCATCCTCGGAAACATCCCATTGCTCGTTGGCCTCAACCAGCGCACGAAGGTTGGCAGCTCCGGTGTAGCGAGGGGTGTGAAGTTGCTCGGCGAGGTAGTCGGTGGAATGCAGGGCGATGGGTGGCCCGGTCAGGTTCATCAGACCAAAGGGCCCCAAACCGATGCGGAAGGCTTTGCAGGCGATGGCGTCGATTTGGGCGGCGTTGGCTGCGCCTTCCTCGAGCAAAAGACAGGCTTCGTTCAGCCAAGGCACAAAGAAGCGGTTGACGACGAATCCGGGGCGGTCGGCGCAGACGATGACGACTTTTCCGAGCATTTTGCAGTACTGAACGACCTTCTCAATCGTTTCCTGACTGGAGGCTTTGGCAGGAATCACTTCGACGAGGCGATTCTTGGCAGGGTGGTAGAAGAAATGCAGACCCACGAAGCGGTCGGGACGGCCGGTGGCTTCGGCTAGAGCGTTCACCGAAAGTGAGGATGTGTTGGAAGCAAGAATCGTGCCCTCGCCGCACGCTTCGTCCAGAGCCGTAAAGACCGCCGTCTTGACGTCAAAGTCCTCAAACACGGCTTCAATGACCAGATCGGTGTTTTCAGCGGTGTTTTCCACCCCGACCACGCCGGTGATGCGCCCTTGAATCGCTTCCACTTGAGCGGGTGAGAAAATGCGTCGCTCAACCGCTTCTTCGAGGAAATTAGCGATGATGGATTGACCTCGCTCCACCCATTGGAGTTCTCGGTCAACCATTTGAACGTCGAATTCTTCCTGTGCACTCTTTTGAGCGATACCGGAGCCCATGTTTCCGGCACCGACGACGGCGACGCGCTGAATCGGTTGAGTCATGACCCTGCGAATTCAACGACGCTCATGAAGAATACGGCCCCTTATGATGAGGCGATGGTGCCCCACGCATCCGACATCTCCTGGTTGAATCGCTCGGGTGCGAGGAAGGAAACGTGGTCCATCAAGGCCTGTTCTGCTTGACGTGGGCCACCATTTCTGCCCGACCACGTCGCATGAACCTCAACGATGGCGTTCACCCATGCGTCCATGTCTTCGGGAGGCAATGGCGTGCCCGGCGGCACCAATTCGTTGTGTGCCGGCCGGTCGGAGGCCAACACCGGTTGACCAGCGGCCATCGATTCAACCGTTGGATAACCAAACCCTTCGGCCCCCGAAGGGAAGAGTAGGGCTTCGCAGTGCCACCGGTAGGCGTTCAACACCTCATCGCTGATGTTTGAGCCAACCGTGTGCCAAGCAACGCCGTGTTGCTTGGCCAGAGAGGAAGCGGATGGGCCGCCGTGAGGACAGGTGTCTCCACCGATGTGGTGCACCTGCACGTCCTTGGCGACGGACTGTGGGAGTTTGGAAAGCACCCGCATGAGGAAGGCAAGCCGCTTTCGAGGGTCATGGCTGCCCACAACGAGCAGATGACAGGCAGGGGAATCCAAGGCCTCAGGGGCAGCAGGAAGGGTTGCGGGTGGTGCATATCGCTCCACATCGATGGCGTAAGGGATCTGATAGAGCGGCGTATCGGGGAAGTGTTGACGGCAAACTTCAGCCACAGCGCTCGTGCTGCAAATGAAGGCGTTTGCGCGTTGCAGGCCCTTCATCAAACGACGCAAATCTCGCCGACGAATGAAACCGGGTCGGGGTTCACCCACCTCGACGGACTCACCGGACAAGGTGACGATTTCGGGAAAGAGGTGGAAGAGGTCATGGACGTAAACGACGACGGGAACTTCGGAATTGGTGGGCACGAGATGAGCTTGTTCCTGGTCGCTGACAAAAACGAGGTCAACCTCATTGGCGTGACGCAAACGCTTGATGTGAGCGGCGACACGAGCAGGATGACGAAACCACCGCTCTCGTAGTCGCTTCAAGCCAGACGGGTTTTCGCCGAGGTCGTATTCTTCAACCCCAGCGGACTGCCAACCGGAAATTTCGCCGCCCTCAAGGGCGTTCTTCAAATCGTAAAAGGCACCTCCAATGCCTGAAAACCGAGTCAAGACGCCACCCCTCACCAGCAAAACACGCTTGGTGGGACCGGCAGCACCTGGCTCCATGGGACGGGGAGGAACCGGTGCCTCTTGAAGGGATGACATCAACCGTGCCTGCTCAATGGTCATCCGTGCCCCAACGGGCGTCGTGGTGTAGAAAAGACATCAAGTAGTCCTATGGGTTCCGACGGCCTGAACGACCATGCCCAAACCTCCCATGTCCATTCCATCCGGTGAATACACGGCCATTGAAGACGGAATTCAGACCACCATCGACGAGGGTGCGGCGATTCGCAAGATGCTGGCAAAACACTCGGGCAAAGGACCGTACAACGCGGCGTGGGAGGTTGAAGCCGCTGTTGAGGCCCTACAGGTCTTTGCCTCAAGATGGACCATTGAAATCCTCGCCACCCTCTACATCACCGGCCCACGAAGGTTCAACGAAATGAAGAACATGCTGACCGGGATTTCGAGCAGAACACTCTCGGACAAACTTCGCTATTTGACCGACGAAGGATTGGTGCTCCGTGTGGTCACCGATGGCCCTCCGGTCAAGGTCAGTTACGAACTCAGTGCCCACGGTCGAACCTGCGGACGCCTGCTCTCACCGCTGGTGGCTCACCTGAAAATGGTCGCAGGCTCGGTTGTTCAAGCCTAAGCCTCAACCCGCACCTGCTGAACCGTCCGCCCGGTTTTCAGATTCAAGGCCGTCAGCATACGCTTCTCTTTTGGCCCGTGATAGAGGCAGGTGTCGAGGCCGAGAGCGGCTGGACGACCATCCTCCAAGACCACCTCGCTCTCCCATGGCTGGCCCCAGTCGGCCATGGTGCGACCGGGTAAACCTGCGGTGATGGTGTGGCCAAACACCACCGTTCGAACGGGGTCAACGGGGGTTCTTGTGGTATGGAAATCATAACGAATCCAAAGCAGGTCATCATCCGTCTGGCCGTCCAAATCAACGCCAGGTCGATAACCTGCGTGAACCAGACGCCAGCGGTTGAGGACGATGTGGGTGGGCAGTTCATCCATCCACTTCGTGTGGTGTTGAACACACACTTCCAAAGCGGGCTCGTCCAATCTGCCCTCGGTTGTTTGATGAGCCCGAAGGTAGGACGCCAAGGTGGTCTTTCCTCCGTTTTGCATCCACAACCTGACATCGAGATCGGGATGCTTCATTTTCGCCATGGTGAATTGTTGCACCATCATGTCCTCGTGGTTTCCTTTCACTGTGGCCATTCTGGGATGTGTCATGACGTGGTTGACGACACCGAACGAGTTCGGGCCTCGGTCAATCAAATCCCCGAGGAACACCACCCAATCGTTTTCTGTGAGGGTCAAGCGCTCGCACAACTCGAGCACTGTCTGGTGAAACCCGTGAACATCACCCACCACCCAAACGTTGTGACCTTGGTCCAAAGCCTGCTGTAATTTTTCCTCCAACGCCTGGTTTCTCATGCCCTCTCCCACCGGTAAAAGAAGAAGACTGCGACCCTATTTAACGAAAAGAGAGCGAAGGAAAATCGCGGAAAAAAGAACTGCATTCAACCGAACACGAAGGCGATGGATTAAGGGAGGAGAAGACGAACCACACCCTATGCCTCTGCTGGCCCAGTGGACCCGACAGCGCCCTTGGCTTGCTGCAGGTTTGACGGGAGCAGCCAGCGGCGTTGTTGGTCTTGCAGGCGGACTGGCCACCGTCGCAGGCGCCGTGGGCGCCATGGCCTTTGGCGGCATTTCCACCCGAGCAACGGCGCACGAGCACCCGCTTCGCCGACGCATTCTCACGACCCTCGAGGCACGCCCTGGTTTGTGCTATCGCGAATTACAGGCCGTCATGAACACGGCCAACGGTACCTTGCGTCATCATCTGGACGTCCTCCAAACGCGCCGAGCGGTTACCGTCATGCCGGTCAACGGACGGACCTGCTATTTTGCCGGTGGACCAAGCCAGGTTGAAGTCCTTCGAAGCAAAGTCGTGGGCGAGGAACGCATGGCTCAACAATTGCCCATCGGCCTCTCGCCCGTTCAGCGCATGATCCTCGAAAACATCGACCGAGAAGGTGTGCCCCGTTCACAAGCTGAACTGGCACGAAGGCTTGGTCGTACACGAGCCACCGTTCACAGTGCGGTCAAGGTGCTTCGCAGGCGTGGTATCCTAAGGGAAGACCGCATCGAGTTGATGCCGCACATCAACCTTGAAATCTACGCCCAAGCACGAAGCGGCGTGGATTATGACTTCGTTGACGAGCGCCGTCGAGCATGACGCTGTGTGATTTCCAATAACGAAATCTGTCGCTTGAGCGGCAATTATTGCACAGCCTTCAAAGACCCTTGACGATGCCATGAGGCCATGTTCTCACTTCGCTTGGTGGAGCAACCTCTGCCGACGACCGAACGCGACGTTGACGGTCTTGTTGCGTGGCTCATCGACACCCTCTCACTGGTGCGAAAACGAGGGGACGCCACGGCCGACCATGGACGAGCAGGCCCGGTTCATCGCTTGCTGCGCGACCACCTGCTGGGTGTGCCTGACCAAAGCTGGGATGCGCAGATGTTGGCGGATGAGTTGGCGCAAATGCCCGCTTCCCTGAATCACCATCTGGCTCGGTTGGTTGAAACGGGTCTCATCGGGTTCACCAACGAAGGGAAAGGTTGGCGGAAATACTTCCTGCGTGGCGGTTCCTTAACCAACGCCGTGGCTTATGTTCAACAGCACGCCACGCTCATCGTTCAACAGCGGTTCTCACTGCTCAACGCCCGCTGGCAACGCTCAGGAGAGCCGCTGCCGGTGGAGTTGCCCGAGGACGAACACGCCCTCTTTGCCATCGGTTTGGTGGACCACCGACCGCTTCAAGCGGACGGCGAGGGGGACGAACTCTCTCATTGGATGAACGATTTTGGACTGCTCGGGGAACGACCGGGGGCGGAGATCGCCGCTGATTCGCTTTCTGTCCGTCTCTTTTCCACCCTGTTGGAGCGGGACCTTCCCTTATCCTTGGACGAAGCAGCGGAAATGCACGGCGGACAAAAAGCGAGGGTTGGGCGAATACTGGACCGTTTCCGAGCCACGGGAATGGTTGAACGCGTGCCGAGAACCGACCGGCTCAACACCGCCTTGTGGACGGCGATGACCACGCAACACCAACGGCGAGGTGAAGATTGGATGCTCAAAAAGGGCGGTTTCCAGCGGCTCTTGAACGAAAAACAGCAATCTGCATTGCTTCAAGCACTCGGAAAAGGTGCTTTGACCATCGATGACGTCGCCAAACACCTCGCCTCCGTTGAAGCCCGAGAACAGATGCTTTTGCTCAACCTGTTGGGTGGGCGTCTGCCCATGGGCTACAGAATGTCCGGGGCCTCCGCCGCTGCCGTGCAGCGCCGTGTCCAAGACCGCCTTGACCGAGTACTGCGTCGAATGGTACGCGTGGCTGGTCTTCTGGATGAAGCATTGGCTTCATCGCTCTCCGAGTGAATAGGTGACATCATGTCGGAATTCATCGCCCCAAAGCAAGGTCCGTGGGACGGCGAGGAACGCCCGCTGTTTTTGGCACCCATGTCGGGCGTGACCGACCTGCCCTACCGCTTGCTTGCCAAAGAGTGTGGAGCGGACGTCACCATCACGGAATTCACCAATTCAACCGCACTCACCCGTGAAGCAGCGACCTCGTGGCGACGCATGGAAACACACGAAACGGAGGTGCCGTTCATTCCCCAAATCTTTGGAGGTGACCCCGGTGACATGGCCACGGCGGCTGAAATGCTCGCACCATCGGCCGATATCATCGACCTTAATTTCGGCTGCCCGGCGCCAAAAGTGACCAATATTTGTGCAGGTGCTGCTCTCATGGGTGAGCCGGACCGACTGGTCAGCATGGTGGAAACCATCGTCGAGCGAGTGGATGTTCCGGTCACGGCCAAAATGCGCCTGGGAACTGGAGGCGGACGGGCCAACAACTCAACGGAAATTTGTGAACGCCTCCAACACGTGGGTGCTCAACGGCTGTGCATTCACGGCCGAACGCTTCGCCAACGCTACTCAGGTGAGGCCGACTGGACGAGCATCAAAGAAGCGGTGGAACGTGTGGAGGTGCCCGTCATCGCCAACGGCGATGTGGTGGACGCTGCGTCTGCCTCAGCGTGTTTGGAACACACCGGAGCTTCGGGATTGATGATCGGTCGAGGTGCGATTGGACGACCGACCGTGTTTTCTGACATCAAGGTCGGTTTGGGCTGGATGAAAGAATCTGACCTGCCTTGGGTTGCCCAACACGACGACTGGCACGGGCTGAGTGAAATCGGTCAAGCCTTCGCCTCAAGGAAATGGTGTTGGGACCGCTACATCGCCCTGTCTGAAGCCACCGTTGGCATTCAAGGAAAGTGGATGCAGCGTCATGCAATTGCGTTTACCAAAGGGCTCCCGGGTGCGAAGAAGGTGCGCACGCTGATGCACGAACAGGAAACAGCGAAGGCCATGGCCGATGCGATCAGCGGCTTCTTGGCAGGGGCTTAACCCTCAGAAAGTGGATTCCCACTCTTCGAGGTCGTTGGCTTCTGCCCATGCTTCGTCGGTGGTTTCACCACGGACCTTCAGGACTTCTCGGGCGAGGAGCCAATAGATGAGAGCGAGTGAGCGACGACCCTTGTTGTTGGCAGGAAGAGCGATGTCAACGTTGCGCAGGTGGTTGTTGGCGTCAACGATGCCGACGATGGGCAGACCGGTGGCCACGGCTTCGCGCAGAGCTTGCTGGTCGTTGGCCGGGTCGGTCACGAACAGGATGTCGGGCTCGATGTAGGAGCGGAGAGCGGGGTTGGTCAGCGAACCTGGGATGAAACGGCCAACAGCGGAGTGGGCACCAACGGCCTCGGCGAACATGCGGGCAGGGCGCTGTCCATATTGGCGAGCACTGACGACCATGATGGAGGGTGCATCATAGGTGTTCAAGAGAGCAGCAATGGAGCGAATACGAGCATCGGTGATGTTGATGTCAAGAAGGTAAAGACCGTCTTCTCGGACACGGTCAATGAAGCGGCTCATGTCAGCGCTCTTCTGTTGGGTACCGATGTTAACGGCGTTCTCCTCGTAGGTTTCGGCGGACACGAGTAGACTGGCTTCTTCGGACATGTTGAACCACAGCAAGCCGCCCACAAACCCCCTGTATTAAACCACTTCGTCGGGTTCCGCCGTTGATTTTTGCTGAGAACCACACCACACAAGGCGGAAAAGGACTCAATAAAGAGGTCTTGCCGTGGCTGGATATGGCGGCGGAAAAAGCGGTTTCCGAAGGAAGCGCTCCCACCCATCCAAACGCCGTGAAGAGCGAGGATGGGCGTTGGCAAACGCCTGATGGCAAGGCGTTGCCCGTCAGCGCCAGCGACCTTGAACGCTACACCTACTGCCCCCTTTCTTGGCACCTCGCTGCGACTGGAATCAGCGGAGAGAGCGAGGCGATTGAAGAAGGAAAACGCCAGCACCAGTTCATTCACGAATCCATCATGGATTTCAAAGGCCATCAATTCCAAACGCAACGGAACTTGCTCATCTGGCAGTGGTGGTTCAGCGTCATCGTGATTTTACTCATCGACACCATCGCTTTCCGTTATATCGACGACATGAACCTCAACGTGCTCGAATTTTCCAGATTCCTCGCCGTTGGCGCCCTCTCCTTCCTCCTGGTGGGCGTGGTGGCGTTGTTGGTGCCTTGGCGCAGGGCCGTTGGCCTTGACCGCCCGTTTCTGCCAAAAACAGAAGGACAAGTGGACACCATCGACCCGGTCTTTGAGCCACGAGGTTTCATGGGTGGATGGTTTCAGGCCGGTCTGCTTGAAACGTTCATGTTCATCTCTGCGATTGTGCTGGCTCTGCACTCAAGTGCCCTCCTGTTCGCTGACGACCGGGAACAGGCCTCCTTTGTGCTGGGCTTCACGACCTTGGCCTGGACCCTGCTGGCATCAGTCATGCTTCGCCGCGCCCTGAAAGCAAACGAGTTGGCGCAACAATTGGCCGAGGAGAACAACCTGAAGGTTGACGACGAGATTTCCTATTCCGACGACGAGGATAAAGCCCAGTTATTGATTGACGAGGAAACTGGGCTGCGAGGACGTCCCGACCAAATCGTCATCATCGATTCGGAATTCATTCCGGTCGAACAGAAGACCGGAAAAGTCCCCAAGCGCCCTCATGACTCTCACCGCCTTCAGGCCTTGGCTTACGCCCGCTTGGTTGAGAAAACCACCGATCGCTCCCCACCGTACGCTTTGTTGCGCTACGGGCAGGACAATCTGCACCAACTCCTATGGGACGATGCGGCCAAAGAGGAACTCTTCAACCAAATTCAAACCATACAACAGGTGATGGTGGAAGGCGGTGCGGTGCGTAATCACGAACGTCCGGGGAAGTGTCAACACTGCTCACGCCGGCATGCGTGCGATTCAAGCCTGGTTTGAATCAGAAACAATCCTCGACCAACGGGTACTGGATGCACGTGTTGGTGACGGTCACGATGATAACGAAGTTATCGTTGACCGAGATGACGGTGTTGTCTCCTCCACCTCGGGCCTTGACCTCAAGAACCCATTCACCTTTGGCGAAGGACGGGTTGGGCTCCAACGTTTCCTCGAGTGGATTGGCGTCATCGCTCACGTCCTGTTCCCACTGGACCATGCCTTCGCCGTCGGTGAGGGTGGCTCGAACATAGCGGCTTTCGTTGTCCCAGAAACTCGGAGGGAGGTTTCGTGAGAGTTCAAACGTGGCTTTGAAGTAAACATTGATCTCCGTGGTCTGCTCGTTCACAGAGAAGGTTGAACGGTTGGTGTATTCAACCGCATAATCGGTGACCGTCGTGAATTCATGGACGATGCTGATTTTCTTGTTGTTGAAATCCTCGTAAGCAGGATCACGAAGCCCTTCAACCGACTCACGGGCAGCGATGAGGCCCATGCAACCCGAGGTGGACGCCATCAGCACCGCCATCAGGAGGGCCGCACCGAGTCCGGGTCGCCGCATGCCTTGACCACAAGCCACGACCCTATGAAGCACTCGCTGCCCCGCCGCCGAGCATTTGAAAACAGTGTGAACCGTCGTATGGGCGTCTGAATGAAGCGAACGAAGGCCGAGCCCCGGCGATGACGAGCCCTATGAACGCCGACAGACACTCAACCAAACTTCGCACCGCAGACGCCACATTCCGTCGCACCAACAGGGACGTCAGCCCCGCAAGCACCGCACTCGTCGGTTTGGGCGGGTTCTTCCTTCTTTGCTTGACGGGACGGTCGGCGGCGGGCGGGTTTTCTGGTCTTGGCTGGAGCCTCGCCAGACTTTACTGAGGCGGAAAGCGGCTTGTCATCATCATCGTCAAAGGCGAAGTTGGCCGTGGCTTCCTCGACCTCGTTGCCAGCAAAGGACGAATCGGTCAGGCTCATGCCCACCTTGACCTTCTCACCGGGCAGGACGCCTTCCTCGCCCGTGATCTCAAACAGTTGCTCACGAATCGCAGCGTCGGAAGCACTGAGTTCACCCGTTTCCTGCTCGAGCGATTTGAGTTCACCCTTCTCCGAGAGAATGGAATCAATGCCCTTGTCGGTGGTGTCTGACGGGGAGCGCAGGGTGGTGGTGACCTGTTCCTTGTAGGCTTCAATCTCTTCTTCCGTCATGTCCTCCATCGCCATCTCGTCAGCGTAACGACGGTCGTAAGCGGCTTCCACCTCGGCCTCAGCGGCTTCGATGTTGGTGTCCCATTCCTCCTCAAGGTGTTCCTCGTCAAAGCCGAATTCTTTGACGGTGTCTGCGAAGTTTTGGGTACCCGTGACGATTTCATCATCGTCGTCTTCAGGCAGAGCGACCTCTTCCTTGACAACCTCACGGGGTTCTCTTCGCTCCCTGCGCTCGAAGAAGGACGAGACGTCCTGAGGGGCACCACAGTACACACAGTTCTCCAGCAGGTCGGGGATGGATTCGCCGCACTCGTGACAATCGTGGAATTGGTTTCGGGCTTTCTTCAGGTTGAACATGCAGTGTGGGCACCGATCTTCGGTGCCCTCGAGTTCTCCGTCGCAAGCTGGGCAGTATTCGTAGATGTCCCGCTCAACCTCTTCTTCTCGCTCTCGGGTGAGGACGATGGCGGCCACCAGGGCCCCGATGAGGGCGACAGCGACCGCACCGAACAAGGCCACCGTTCCCGCTTCCGAGCCGGAGCCTGTCGTATCGCCACCGTTGTTGCTAGCGAGGGTGGCGAAGGAACGTGAGAAGGTCGTGCTGACCGAGGAGTCTTCGGGAATGAGACGGATGCTGGTCATCGCCGCCGTCGCCGTAAAGGTGCAGGAGAGTTCTGCACGGTCGCCTCGGTTCTCGACATTGACGGCCATGGTGGAAAGAACCGTGTTGCTGGCGTCTTGACAGGTATAGTTGGCCTCGCCCGTTTCCTGGCTGGTCAAACTGATGCTGAGCGTGTAGACCTCTCCATCGGCCAACGGCATGGTCGGCACTTCGTTGTCCACGTTCAACAATTCAAGGGAAGCGTATTCCCAATCCAATTTGAGTTTTGATTCCACCCGGACCGTGCCCGTGGCGAAGGAATTCTGCTTGTTGGCGTCCCAACTGCCTTGTGCAGCGACCCATTGACTTTCGAATTCAGCGGTGTGAGCGCCCAGGGCGGTGGGCAGGGAAATCGTCCACGTGAAAGCTTCTCCAGCGCCGAGCAGAATGGGAGGAGATTGGCCTTCAAGACCGTCAAAGGTGTACTGAATGTTGCCTGAAACACCGATATCACCCGTGTTTTCCATGGTCACCCGCCATTCCACGTCCTCGCCTGACTGAACGGACGGTACGGTTGGAAGCGCATTGGCATCAACATAGACATCGGGGATGGGGTAGATGGTTAACACGCCAGAAGCCATGTCGTTATCGGTTCGCTCTTGTTCGAAACCGGCCTCGTTGAACGGGTTGATTTTGGCCGACACCACGTGGTCGCCATCGGGCAGTGAGGCGAGGGTGGATGCGTTCAATTCAGCGCTGAAGGCTTGCTCCGTGTAGCCCACACCGGTAAAGGGGACTGTGAAGGGCAGACCGGTGATCAAACCACCGGATGGCGTGGCCAACTGAAGACGAACGGGGACATCAGCCGGGCCGGTACCGTTGGTGCGGACCATCGTGCCTTCAACGGTCCAGGGGCCTTCAAGCGCACCTTCTGCGGTGGTGACCGTCAAGTCGTCCTTGAAACTCAAATCCATTCGAGTGGCGACGACCAGTTCAACCTCGGTCATCTTGTTCATTTCCGAGGCTTCTTCCACGGCGTTCTCGGCGTCGGGCGTGACCTTCACGAGGTGCACGCCACTGCTCGGAGCGGTGATGGTGGTGTTGACCCATGCAGAAGAGCCTGCAGTCAGAGCCGGGGTGGTCAACAGGACATCGTTTGATTCGGGTACTTGGACGAGAAGTTGTGTTTCAGCGGCATCAACGCTACCCGAATTCAAGACGAGGGTGGACAACGAAACGGTGTCGCCTGAGTAGATCGGTGCGGGCGTCGTCAACTCAAGCGTGTCAATACGGAGGTTCGCAAGGCCTGCGACGTTGAAGTCCTTGTTGAATCGGGCTTCAATATCGCCGCCAGCTGAGAATTCAAACCACACTTTGTGGCTTCCTTCAATCAGGCCCGACCACGTTGTGCTGGCGGTGTAAGTGGATTCGGCAGGAATCGTAACCTCATCGAGGAAAAGACGGTTGGAAGAGGCGATGTTCTCTTTGTAGAACGCAATTTGAACATTGAACGCATCGCTCTGCTGGCTGTTGTAAAGAATGACATCAATGTCAACCGAACCCCCCATGACGGGCTCTTGGGGCGTGAGGGACATGGTGAATTCAGAGGCTTCCACCCCACCGCTCTGTTCGCCGTGGACGGTCAAAGGAAGAACACTGGCCACGAGAAGGCAGAGGATGAACATCGCCTTGGCTTTCGGCTCCATGCCTCCCCTTGGGCATCCAAAGCACTTGAACCCATCTCCAAAACGCCGGAAAAAGAAGGGATGCATCGCCCTTCTTGACGCCACCACGACATGACTTCTCTCAAAGGTGGGCCCACCGTGCTCACGCCGAAGCAACCCTTGGAGAGGAACACGCCTCATGGCGATGGCAGAAGGGGAGAATTGAAGGCACACCGAAGGTGTGGGGAAGCCATGGGACGAAGCGTTGCGGCCGTTTGGCTGGTCACCCTTCTGCTCTGTTCCTTGCTGCCCAATGGCCTGTACGACATCGCCCCCGTCGAAGAACTGGAGGAGACCACCGTTGTTTCGGCCTCAGGAGCCTCAAACCTCGTCATCGCTTTTTCCAATGGCCCAGCAGAAAACGATGAGATCAAAGGCAACCACGTGTTGACGTTCAGCATCGCTGGAACCGGGACGCTCGAATCGTTGTTGATTGAAATCACCTCGGATGAATCCACCTGGACCACCGTGGTCAACTTGACCACCAGCCCGTGGTTATACCCCCTCGATACCACAGGCTACACCAACGACACCTACAAACTCCGAGCATCGGGCTGGGACAGCGATAGCGAAAGTTTCGCCCTGGCTTCATCGGGCTGGTTTGACATCGTGAACCAAGTGCCCGTCATCACCACCTTCACCGTGCTCAATCCTGATGCTGGTAGCGGCAGCAGTCTTTCAGACCGAGCGTGGTTCAACATTGAGTCCCAAGGCACCTTGGCGTTCCGGTGGGGTGCCAGTGATGACGATTTGAAGCAGGCCACCCTCGCCAATGTTCCAGGCCCCGGTACACCTCCCACAGACGGCCCTTCCTCGCTGAGTTATGGTTGGGATTGGAGCAGCGGAAACATGCAGGAAGGAACGTGGTCGCCTCGCCTGACCGTTCAGGACCATTCGGGCCTCTCAGCCACCTCCACCCTGTTCATCGGCATCGACCGAACGGGCCCCAGCATCGGGAGCGTCACCGTGGGCGACGGCGACACATGGCAGCAATCCAGCAGCGTCACGGTCAGCGGACTCATCTCTGAGGCAGACGATGGAACGGGCTCGGGCGTGGCAAGTGTCCAATACGCCATCGGGGAGCAAGCATGGACCTCCACCACCAGCGATTCACTTGCACTCACCCTTGAGGAAGGTGTCCACACGCTCAGCCTGCGAGCGGTTGACCGCGTTGGAAACATCGGGCAAAACAGCACGGTCACCATCCGTGTTGACCAAACAGCGCCCATCGGCTTGTCGTGGACGGTGGACGAATTGACCACCAGCAGAATCGGGGCCGCCAACGTTACCTTCAGCGCAGAGGACGCCGATTCCGGCATTGACAACAGTTCGTCCTACATCCAATACGGGTTTGATTCTAACGGGGTTGGGGAAACGCCGGACCTTTCTGGACGATGGTTGACCATGGGCGTCAACGGTCTTTCTGGGCAGGTGGGTTTGGCCAGTTGGGCCACAAAATCCCGGCAACATCTCATGCTGCGTGCCGTGCTTGTTGACGAGGCGGGGAATTCGTACACGACTGAAGCGTCTTCCTATCAGATTCTTCCCGGCCTTGACCTCTCGTGGAACATCAGCCAGACCAACGTCGACCGCATCGTCGTGAGGCCGGGTGAACAAACAGGAAACGTCACCATCACAAGCGTGCTCGAATCCAACGAAGACTACGGTGGAAGCGTCATCGTGCGCCTGGAGACGGCACCCGCTGACCGTTCCTCAACCGTTGATTGGACCGTCATGGAAACACGCAACCTTCCCGCAGGAACGCTTTCCAACAGCAGCGAAACCATCGTTTGGCAGTACACGGTTCCACGCTCAGGTCAATTCGACCTGCGACTCGTCATCGATTTCGCTGACGTCATCGACGAGTACGATGAGGGCAACAACGACAACTACCTCGTGGTGACCGGTGCGTCCTTGGATGCCCCCGGACTCGTGCCTTCCTTTGCGCCTTCACTCGTCGTCCTCATCCTCGTTGGCTTTGCTCTGTCCTTCCTCCAGCGCAGGACAAGGGATTGAAAAGCATCGGGCCTCACGGCCGACCATGCGCCAGTCGCTTCCTCGTGTACCCAAAGACCGCATAGCGGTCATCATCGGTGCCAAAGGAGCGACCATCAAAGCCATCCGCGAGGCCGCGGGTTGCCTGAAGTTCATCATCGATTCCGAATCTGGCGACATCGAGGTTGAGTGGGGCGAAGCCGGGACCTACGACCCTGTCAAAGCGATGAAACTCCCCGATGTGGTGAAGGCCATCGGCCGAGGCATGGCTCCGGATGCAGCCGTTCGCTTGTTGGATGATGACCATTTCTTCGAACTGGTCGACCTTCGGGAATACGTCGGCAAGCGCTCCAATCAGCAACGCCGAGTGCGTGCCCGCATCATCGGGCGCCAAGGCAAGATTCGAAAGTTGATTGAACAGTTAACGAACACCCAAATCAGCATCTACAACTCAACCGTGGTCCTCGTCGGTGAAGAAAGCGGCTTATTCGCCGCCCGCCAAGCCATCGAAATGTTGGCGGGTGGCTCAGAACACGGCACCGTTATCGGTTTTCTTGAGCGAGACCGAAAACGAGCTCGCCTCGAAGCACGTTCATTGGATGCCCATCAAGAGCGAGCGCCTGCCAAAGACGCCTCCGCTGGCTTTGAGGGGTTGGTCCCAGGTCTTGCAGAAATCTCCCAAGAGCGTCGCAACCGACGCATGAAAGCCGCACAAGTTGACCCCCACGACGAAGAAGCGGTCGCTGATATGATGGAACTCGCTGAAGACGAAGCCATCACGTGGGAAGAAGAGTGATTCACTCCAGCAGTTCGATTTGTTCCACATCGGACAAATCCATGTTCAACACGTCGTACATGGCACCGGCCAAATCAACATCCAAACCGTTCTTTTGACCCCATTCAACCAGACGAGTGACGTCCCGGACGAGGAATTCCTGAGCCTTGGGGTGGCTGTCGACCACCGCTTGTCCAACGTCGATGACGCACGCCCTGCCTTCGTGCCACAGAATATTGTACGGAGAAAAATCCCCGTGAACGAGTTTGGCCTTCTGCCATGAAATCGCCAAAAAGCGAAGCAAGTCATCGTAGACCTCCTCCGGTTGGTCGATCTCAACCTCACGAAGTTTGGGCGAAGGAGAGGTGTCCGAACCCAAGTATTCCATGACGAGGACGTTCTTGTGAACCCCTAATGGATGAGGCACATTGAGCCCCCAACGCGCCAAACGGTTGAGATTGCGGTGTTCTTTGCGAACCCATACTTCAACCAAATCACGGTGCTTTCGGCGCAAACCGGTGAAACGTGGGTCGCCTTCGATGTACTGAATGAGGTTCTTGAAAACGGCGTTGGATGTGTGGAAGATTTTCACCGCCACCGTTTCACCTGCGAGGTTGGTCCCGTGGAAGACGTGAGCCTCCTTTCCTCGGGCGACAGGGAAATCCAACGTGTCGATGACACCGGATTTCATCATCTTGTACAACGCCATCAAGGTGAGTCGGTCGAAGACCTGGTCAAACACACGGCGGTCAACCCAATCATAGGTTCCCGAACCCATCGCACCCTGAATTTTCGCTTCAATGTCGCGAAACATGGTGTTGTATCGCTTTTCCTTCATCCACTCGTAGCGGCCTTCACGGTCGTTCAGACCGCTGAGAAATTCATTCTGCTCCGCACGTTGATGTTCGTCATCAAGACGTTCAGCCTTGGTGCGCTGCTTGCGGCTCCTGCGAGGTTTGCGACCTTTTCGAGGGCGACCGGCCAACTCGTCCCAGTCGTCCTCGTTGACCATGTGGCTACCTCATCGGCTCAAGCAAACAAGGCGTCAATGTCGTCGTCATCGTCGTCATCGTCGCCTTCTGGTTCCTCTTCCACGATGTCATCCACAACAGCGGCAGGGGCCTCTTCAGCCGCCTCTTCTGCGGCTTCTTCTGCGGCTTCTTCTGATGCCTCTTCGGCACCGTCATCAACGAACAGGTCGTCATCGCCGTCGTCGGCAAACAAGTCGTCATCGTCGTCATCAGCGAACAGGTCGTCGGCGTCATCAGCAT
>MDTD01190125.1_pt1 | contig 17069 bp, 19 predicted proteins | sample 811221 | NCBI WGS metagenome assembly MDTD01 (sample SAMN05326646, study PRJNA326480) | marine metagenome | isolation source: seawater | place: Pacific Ocean: South West | collected 2011 | reverse complement strand
TTATAAATCCTTGATTTTACTTTCCGGAGAAGTGGCCGTGTGGCTGAAGGCGCTCCCCTGCTAAGGGAGTATACGTTAATAGCGTATCGAGGGTTCGAATCCCTCCTTCTCCGCCATAAACGAAACAGCCTGCCTTGCGCGGGCTTTTTCGTTTATGTGTGAAAAGCGAGGACTGATGAGACGCCTCTGGTTCGAGCAAACGCAAGGCGTTGAGGGTCTGCGCCTGACGTCAATTTGCGACTAACGTTCTATCTGAACTTCGACTAGGCGAAAACGTCACTGCGTGAGCGTTTTTTTGCGTTGCCTTCACCTCTGCACGCCCTATAGTGGGCGGGACCCGTTCGTAGCGTTGATGTTTATGCGCATTTATACCCACCCCTGTTGCAGCCAGCATGAGACGCCTGACGGTCATCCAGAGCGATCAGATCGGTTGAGGTATCTTCTCGCTCATTTGAGCGATACGGGTTTCAGTCAAGATCATCGAGTCACTGAAGCACCTCCAATCGAGGCCGCGAGGGTTGCGGAGGCTCATCATCCCAACTTGCTCGAGCGGCTTGCGCAGTCGGTTCCCGAGCGCGGTTTGACCTCTTTAGGCCCTGACACCTGGATGGGGTCATCGAGCCTGTCAGCCGCGCTGCAGGCCGCGGGTTCCGTATGGCAGGGTGTGAGGGATGTGGTCGAAGGTCCGGAGACGCGGGTGTTCTGTGCGGTCAGGCCACCTGGTCATCACGCTGAATTTGACTCGCCCATGGGGTTTTGTCTGCTTAATAGCGTAGCGATTGCCGCGATCAACGCGTTGAGCCTGCCAGAGATCGAGCGTGTCGCGATTCTGGATTTCGATGTGCATCATGGCAATGGCACGGTCGATCTGTGTCGTGGTTACCCTGATATTTTGGTGTGCTCTAGTTTCCAGCACCCGCATTACCCGCATCGTTTTCATGATCTCATCGCAGCGAACATTGTGAATACGCCTCTGAAGGCTGGCACATCTGGTGATGATTTCAGGCATGCGGTCACCCACTCTTGGTGGCCCGCGATAGAGGCGCATCAACCTGACCTAATTTTTATCTCGGCGGGCTTTGATGCGCATCGCGCAGACCCCCTCGCGCAACTCAATTTGGTGGAAGCTGATTTTGCCTGGGTGACCAGGGAGATTGCGGCGTTGGCTGGTCAGTTCGCTCAGGGCAGGGTCGTCTCAACCCTGGAGGGAGGGTATGACCTTGAAGCGCTGGCTCATTCCGCTCTGGCGCATTTGCAGGCGCTTGCCGAATGATTCGGTACATGCAGAACCGGTATCTCGTCGCGTTCCTCGCACTGACAACAAGCTGTTGCCTGATGTCGCGCGCTTTTGCTGATGAAGAAGCCAGCGAGGTGTCGTTCAATTTGCGTCAGGCCGCCCAGGGACGCCTGGTATATCTAGAGGAGTGCGCCAATTGTCACGGGGTGGAACTTGCGGGAAATGAAGCGGGGCCAGCCCTCATTGGTGCATCGTTCCTCGCGCGCTGGACGGAGCGACCGGTCGGTGACTTATTCGATCTCACAACCAGCAGTATGCCTGTGTTTAACCCCGGTGGATTGCCAGAATCAGCGTATGAATCAGTACTGGCCTACATTCTGTATAGCAATGGTTATGAGACGGGCGCTACGCCGTTGGCGCTTAGCTCTGCAGCAATGCGCCTCTCGGCCTTGGGACCTCCTGATGTGCTTGAGCCATCGGCGCTGCCATTGATAGCTGAGCGCCGCGGCATGACATCGGAATGGCTCCACCATCGCGGTACGCCGTTTGGCACCAACTACTCTCCGCTCGATTTGATTCATCCAGGAAACGTAACGCAGCTTGAGGTCGCATGGCGCTGGAAGTCCGACAATTTTGGCACGTCGCCATGGCCCAACTATCAAGTGACGCCGCTGATGGCCAATGGCGTGCTGTACGCCACGGCCGGCTCAAATCGGTCTGTGGTAGCTATCGATGCCGAAACCGGTGAGACCCTCTGGATGTATCGCCTGGATGAAGGTGAGCGGGGCAGAAATGCGCCGCGTAAAGGGCCGGGTAGGGGAGTAGCGATACACCGAGGGAGCGACCAAGACACTATTTTTGTGATTTCGCCTGGCTACCGTTTGATTGCGCTTGACGCACTGACGGGCAGACTGAAGCCGGCGTTCGGGGACTCCGGGCTGGTCGATTTGAAGTTGCAGTTGGGTGAGCCTCTCGATCCCGTGACCGCACCCATCGGTGCGAGTTCCCCCCCCATCGTCGTGAATGATGTTGTGATTGTTGGGGCGGCTTTCGCCTTTAGCGGCGCTCCCGCGTCACCCGAGGCCCTGAAGGGCAAGGTCGCAGCGTATGACGTGACTACTGGTGAATTGCGCTGGCGCTTTAATACGATCCCAACGCAAGAGGAGAGCGGCTCTGAGACATGGGGAGGGGAGTCCGCTCAATACACAGGCAATGCCGGGGTGTGGGCGCCCATGAGCGCAGATCCTGAGCTGGGCTACGTGTACTTACCCGTCGAAGCTCCCACCAGTGACTACTATGGTGGTCACCGGCCAGGCGACAACCTGTATGGGCAAAGTTTGGTGTGTTTGGATGCTGCTACCGGTCAGCGGATTTGGCACTTTCAAACCGTTCATCACCCTATCTGGGATTACGACCTGCCGGCTCCACCAGTGCTACTGGATATCTCTGTGCAGGGGGAGAACATCCCCGCTGTGGCGCAGATCACCAAGCAGGGGCTGACCTTTGTGTTTGATCGGCGCACCGGAGGGCCTGTATGGCCCATCGAGGAGGTTGCCGTTCCACAGAGCGACGTCCCGGGAGAGCAAACAGCGGCCACTCAACCTATACCCACCTTGCCAGAGCCGTTCGGCCAGACGGGCGTCATGGAAGATCAACTGAACGACCTGACGCCTGAAATTCACGCTGAAGCCAAACGCATTGTCGAGGGCTTCACTCTCGGACCGCTCTATACCCCACCTTCTATGGTGAGTGAGGCGAACGGCGGTACGCTCGTGCTACCCGGTTCAGTGGGTGGAGCCAATTGGCAAGGCGCAGTGGCCGACCCCGAGACGGGCCTTATGTACGTTTCCTATGCGATATCACCCGAGGTGGTGGGACTCATTAACGATGCAGAGCGCTCGACTATGAGATACGTCTTGAGGGATGCGGTATTGGACGGGCCTTTTGCTCTGCCGCTCCTTAAGCCGCCCTGGGGGTGGATTAGTGCGCTCGATCTCAATACGGGCAAGCTGATTTGGCAGCGCCCAAACAGCAAAACGCCGCAGGAAATCCTCGATCACCCAAAGCTTACGGGTGTCGAGCTGGCTGATACCGGAAACGATGACCGGTCCGCCCTATTGGTCACCAAAACATTGCTCTTTTCGGGTGAGGGAGCGGGCATGTACGGCTCGAAGTGGGGCGGATCGCTGTTCAGAGCGCACGACAAGCGCACGGGAGAGATCCTGGCCGAGGTCAATTTGGGGCAGCGCCAAACAGGCGTACCCATGACTTACGCGGTGAACGGTCAGCAGTACATTGTGGTTGCAACAGGTGCTCCGGGTGAGGCGGGACAGTTGGTCGCGCTCACAATCCCAGGCTCTTGATCTGCCTCGCATCTTTACTGAGACTGGTTTTGCCCCTCAGTTAATGCTCTGCGGAGCGCTATTAAATTTTGTTCTACCCTAGCCTTTCTGTCGGGGTTCTCGATTCCTTGATGAAGCAACTCTGTTAACGCTGATATAGCACCAGAGAGATCGCCGCGTTTAACCAGCAGGTTGGCTAGGTTATTGAGCATTGCCGCGCTCCTGTGACCAACGTCGAAAAGCCGTCCATATACCTGAGCCGCTTGATCGTTATCGCCTCCCCGATAGAATGCTTCAGCCACTGCCTCTAGCGCAGGCAGTGCGTCCGTGCCTAACTCGAAAGCTGTCAAAAGATACTGCCGAGCTCTATTGAGGTCGCGCGTGACCCTCATGTGCGCCATGCCAGCGGATAGGTAATCTCGCCCCGTCGCTTTACCGCTGCTGATGAGATTTTCTTGGATCGCCAGATTCCGCAGTACATGTTGGCGAGAATTATTGGCTTCATTCTCATGGTAATGGTGGATGGGGATTCCGGACTCGCCAATCCGGCCAGCAGCGATCGAGTAATCAACTACTTCATGAACCTTGCCTGAGTAACGAATGGCAGGGTCGTTCCTGAATAACCGCAGGATGCGATTTTCTAGGTAGCCGAGGTAATCCCGAGAGAAAGCATCTTGATCCTGCACTACATGCCAGTTATCTGACCTCACCTCTTCGTTATGATAAAGCCGTTGTGTGAGGTAAAAGCCATCGTGGGAATCTGTTCTGATCAGCTCTGCTGCTTTCTCAAAGCCGACGGGCGACATCAGCTCGTCTGCATCCAAAACGAGAATCCACGGTTGCGTTGCACATTTAAGTGAGTGGTTGCGCGCAGCTGAGAAATCATCGATCCACTCGAAAAACTCGAGGCTGTCTGCATATTTTTTTGCTAGGCCTATGGTGCGGTCGACCGACCCTGTATCCACAACAATGATCTCTGGTAAATGCGCCCTCGCTGACTGAAGCGCTCTTTCAATGCAATGCTCCTCGTCTCGCACAATCATGCAAAGAGATATGGGGGGTAATGTCTGGGCGATTTTACTCATCAGCCTTCAGCGCCCCGTAGACCATGCTCTTGATCTGTCCCCGGAAGTTGAAAGTGGAGGACGGAATGAGCTGTGCCATGAAAATTGCGTAGAGCTCCTCGATCGGATCTACCCAAAATAAGGTAGAGGCGAGTCCCCCCCAATAGAAATCACCTTCTCCAACTGTTCCAGATGCTGCCGCATCGATAGTTGAGGCAAATCCCAGGCCAAAGCCGACGCCGTCGTTGCTGGTTTCCGAGAATCCCCCCACTGCCATCTGAGCCAAAGAAGAGCCCCCCAAGTGATTTCTGGTCATCAGATCGAGAGTGGGCCGCCCAATGAGCTGCCGGCCGCGGAACTGCCCCTGATTGACGAGCATTTCGCTGAAGTGAGCGTAGTCCCCCGTGGTGCCCACTAGTCCGCCAGCGCCTGATGGGGCGTGGGGAGGTTTCCGGAAGCGACTCGTTTCCGGGTCATCTTGCAGGCGGAGTGATTTATCAGGAGCGCGTTCATAACAGGCCGCGAACCGATCCAGTTTGTGGTCAGGTACTGAGAAGCCCGTGTCAGGCATGTCCAATGGTTCGAACAACCTTTCTCGCAGGAATTCCTCGAGCGGTTTGCCCGAGATCACCTCAATTAGATGCCCACACACATCGGTGGCGAGCGAATAACTCCACTGAGATCCGGGTTCGTAGAGAAGCGGCACTTGCGAGAGTTTCTGAACGAATTCCTCCAGCGTATCGGTACCGGCGCGAGAAATACCTGCGGCCGCGTAGACCGGATCGACCGGTAGCTCTAAGCCCGGTAAAAAGCCGCCGTAGGTCAAACCGGCCGTGTGACTGAGCAGATGCTGGATGGTCATGGGAGTTACAGGTCGCCGCGTCGCCATAGCGTCGCCCGTGCCCTCTACCCATACCCGGTGTTGGCGCCAGGAGGGGATAAATTTGTAGACAGGGTCTGTGAGTTGTAACTGGCCTTCCTCAAACAGCATCATTAATGCGACAGAGGTGAGAGGTTTGGTCATGGAGTAGATGCGAAAAATAGTGTCTGTTCGCATGGGTTTGTCGCGCTCAATGTCCATAAGACCGAGCGTTGAGTCATGGGCAGTGATGCCTTTACGCACAATTCTCAGACTGCAACCCGCAATCTTTTTTGGGGTCACGTAGCGACTTTCGAGGTGATGAGTGAGTCTATCGAGTTTTTCCGGGGCGAAGCCCGCGGCTTCTGGGTCAATCGGCATTGGTGATGAGGTCGCGTATCAGAGATAGATGATAGAAGTATGAAGGGACGCTATCTCAGTGTCTCCCTCGAATCTGCACTTTTAAACTCGTGGGATCTCTCGGAGTGAGCGCGAGAAATTATTGCCTGCGTGGGAACTGCGAACGGCCTCTCTGATAATCGTCGTGAGGCTTGGTTTTCTTTTCAGTGGGTGAAGTACGGGTTCACGACCTGCGATCGAAGGATGCGGTAAATGTCCTGAAAGCCCTCGCCGTGCGGTTTGCGATATCGGTTCATAAGCCATCGAGTGTCGGGCCCATATCGATATTGAACAAAGTGACTGATTTCGTGCGCAATGGTCGCTGCCAGTACCAACTCAGGCGTTAGATTGGCGCGGGAACCGATAACGCGGTCGTGCGCGAAGGCGGGATATTCGGATAATGCGCTGGATTGCCTGAGATACGCCGCGAGATCAATATTCACCCCCTTTGCACAGGCTGATGAGCGGTGTCCCGCGTGCTTGAGCGTTACGGTGATATCCGAGCGAGCAGTCGCATAGTCAACGGGTAACTCATGCTCTTTGCGTGTGATCTCACGCAAGCAGCGTTTGATCCACTTTACGGCTACATCGCGCTCTTTCGCCGCGACCCCGACTCGAGTTGTGATGTGCATGGCCTGTGCCAACCGGTACCCACGTGTGCCAGAGTGTAGCGCGTGTGTGCAGGCGCGCAGTAACAATAGAGCACTGAAGAACGCAGTGCGGTATACACTCAGGTCGCGCAACGAGGCCAAACTCAGGAGCTGCCCCGATATGACGGATTACGACTATGACCCGATTCCATTGGCGCCGCCCGAGAGAATGGCCGACGATGCGATGATCCGGTCAGCCACTGCGCACTACAAATTTGTGTCGCAACGGAGGACCGTCCGCCATTTTTCCGATGCGCCGATTGATCGATCTGTGATTGAAGCCTGTGTACTGAGCGCCGGTTCAGCGCCGAGCGGTGCGAATCACCAGCCATGGCACTTTGTCTGCGTGAGTGACCCTGCGACCAAACGCGCCATAAGGGAAGCGGCAGAGGAAGAGGAGCGGGCTTTTTATGGAGGCAAGGCGGGTACTGTGTGGTTAAACGATCTCAAGAAAATCGGCACCGATGCCTCGAAGCCGTTTCTGGAGACGGCACCGTGGCTGATCGCCGCCTTTGCTGAGCGCTATGCCGTCGATGATGCAGGCAAGCGACGCAAAAATTACTACGTCCCGGAGTCAGTGGGTATTGCTACAGGGTTCTTGATTCAGGCTTGCCACCAACTGGGCCTCGCGACACTGACGCACACGCCCAACCCGATGAAATTTTTGAACAAGATTCTGGGACGCCCGAAGAACGAGCGACCGTTTGTGCTCTTGGTGGTGGGACACCCGGCATCAGATGCAATGGTGCCGCGCGCGGCGACCGCGAAAAAATCTCTGTCTGAGCTTGCCAGTTTTGTGTGACGGGATTGCTCTGCTTCAGGTCCTCACGCTAGGGCATCTAGTTGAACGCGCTGAGGTGATCCATGGACCGATGTGATGTCGTGGTGTTGGGAGCGGGTCTCGCGGGACTCTCGGCCGCTACAGATCTCACGGAAGCAGGGCCGGATGTGGTTGTCTTGGAAGCGCGCAATCGAGCGGTCACATTCAGTGGTACTCTCCGATCAATTTGAAGAATAAGGAGCCGGTCATGGGCGAACCATCAGGTAACCCACCGGAGCAACTGAACGTTTTAGGCTTGCCGATTGAGCTGTGTTGTCAGGATCCGGTTACGGGGTTTTTTCGTGACGGGCACTGCCATACCGGGCCGCTTGATCACGGTATGCATACCGTTTGTGCGGAGATGACGGAGGAGTTTCTGAACTTCTCTGTCGCGGCGGGAAACGACCTGGTAACGCCGATGCCCCAATACGGATTTCCCGGGCTGAACGCGGGTGATCGCTGGTGCTTGTGTGCATTGAGATGGGTGCAGGCGCACGAGGCGGGGCACGCTCCCAGGCTTTATTTGAGAGCGACGCACAAAAAGACCCTGGAGGTGGTCTCGTTGGACGTCCTAAAAGAATTCGCCCTCGACATTTCCTGATCTCTGGCGGCGTATCAGAGCGGATCCTCGGGGTTTAACTATTGGCCGAGCCACTTTGAAATATGCCCCTCAATAGACATGCCGGCGACCATTGCGACGCAAAATATCACCGTAGAGTCATATCCATACAGCAGGCTCACAACCGCGGGGCCCGGGCAGTAGCCTGATAAGCCCCATCCAATCCCGAACAGCACGGCACCGCCGATTAGTCGGGCGTCCAATGCCTGCGCTGTTGGCACAGAGAATCCGTCGGCAAATAAGGGCCGCGCGCGCCCTAAGACGGCGGGTGTCAGCAGGGCTGTAACGACGACCGCCCCACCCATCACAAAGATTAAATCGGGGATCCATTCGCCCGTCACATCCATAAAACCCAGCACTTTCGCAGGGTCTGACATACCCGACACAGTTAAGCCCAATCCAAAGAGTATCCCCGAGATGAGTGCAGGCCAGGCTTTCATGCCGCACCTCCTTGTAGCGCTTGCATCACTGTGACAGTGAAGACGCCAAGCGCCATGAAGGTGAGAGTGGCAGTCAGTGATCGGGGTGATCGGCGACCGAGACCACACACTCCGTGGCCGCTAGTACAGCCACTGCCCATCCGCGTTCCCACACCTACTAGCAATCCACTGAGGGCGATAAGCCACAATGGGGCGTTGGATGGCGCAGGCAGCGGCATGCCAGTGGCAAAATGCGTCAGCGCGCCCCCGATTAATAAGCCAATTAAAAAAACCCATCGCCACTGCCGATCTGGCCCTGTTAGAGCGCCCCAAATCACGCCGCTGATGCCTGCGATGCGGCCCATAGAGAGGAGTAGCCAGATAGCGGCACTGCCCAGAAGCAGGCCTCCAGCAAGTGGAAGCGAGAATGATTCCATTGGGAAGCCCTGTCGTGACTGCGCGTCGCGTTAACTGTATTCAGGTTCGAGTTTACCGGACAGTGGTAGGGTTTTCCTGAAGATTAAAAAGACGGCCGCCCGGTGAGGGTAGCTGTGAGACGTTGCGAGTAGAACGGACCCTAGCTTGTGCTCGGCAGGGATGTCAGGCTGCTTGAGGTGCCGAAGGCGCCGGTACGCTTACCAACCGGAGCTGATCAGTGCGGCTTCCTGCTGAGGGCCCAGCGCGACGTCGGCTGCGGTTTCGTCAATGAAGCGCGCAACTTGCTCGCTGTCTTCAGCACTGGCAGGGCGGTACTGAGTTTCCTGCTCGAGGAACACCTCGCTACCCACTACCTGATTTTCCCACTTGCCATTGTCTCGGCAGGCAACACCCCGCCAGTGTGACTCGTCTTGAGCTAACAAAAACTCACGGCACCATCGGCCGTCAGCCGCTGGGAAAGTCAAAACGCTCCGGAAATCGCGGCCGTTTTCAAGTCGTTCCCACCCCATGGCTTGAGACGGGGAGTGTTCCAAAGCAGAGGCCAGCTGAGGATCCATTGTCATCGGGTTGAAGACGTCAGCTTCATTCAGGTTGCCCATAAGCGCTACCACCACGGCAAACCCGGCCGCGACGGCGATGCCGGCACGGCGTGTCCAGCGCCCCACCGAGGGCATGATCGTGACATTATCAGCCTTCACTAATGGCGCTAGATGCTCAGGGATAGAGGTCTTTGCCTCGAATAGCGTTCTGAGCGCCTTATCGTTGGCTTCCATCGCGGTAAGTCGGGCTCGAAGTGACGCGTCACTGCGTAACCGCGTTACCAGCGCGATCGTCCTCTCAGCATCCAGCTCATTGTCGATATACATAGACAACAAATGGTCATCATCCACTCGCGTTCCTGCCATATCGACTACGTTTTGGCGATCATCAGACATGTTCATCACCCTGTTTTCCTGGTCCGTCCCAAGCGGACCAACTATGAGTGCTGGAGGCTTAAGCCTCTCTCTCTGCACCCCACTCCAAATCTTCTGCTAGTGCCTTTCGGGCCCGGGCAACACGACTCATGATCGTGCCAATCGGTACCTCTAAAAACGCAGCCGCTTCAGCGTAAGAGCATCCCTCTACCGCGACCTGCACCAGCGCAGCTCGCTGCTCCGGCGGTAGACGCTCCATCGCCGCTGAGACACGGTCGAGTTGCACGGATTCGTCTGTATTGGCCGATGTGGTTCCGGCCCCCTCAACCGCGCCTTCTGACTGCGCGTAACGACTCCGCACATCTCTGGATCGTATCTCGTCAATCCACAGATTCCGGCATACCCGGTGTGACCATTTGGCCACGTGTGCGTCCTCGGGCATGCCCTTTTCCAGCAAGCGCTCAACTGTGATTTGCAGCAAATCATCAGCGTCTGCAGGGTCTGAGGTCAGCGACAAACAAAATCGCTTGAGCCGAGGCAATTCCTCGATCAGTTCCTGTCTTTGTTGGGCGGTCAAATTCGCCATAGCACTTGCCTGTTGTAATGATGACGTTTCAGCGTCTGACTTATTCCCAGTTTTATTTGCAATACCGGCAGCCGGTATCCTGCGGCATAACTGCTACGTTTTGTGCCGTTTATCGCGTTCTCAGGTACTTCTCTTACAGGGTAGACTTGCATCATGTCGAGCATGCGCGGACCACTTCAAGCCAAATATTCCCCCACAACGATGGAGGGTTGGCTGCTATGGGTTCTGTGTCTTGCGGTCATGATGGGAAGCCTAGTTCGTGCACAGGAAGTCGAAGATCAGGTGGCTGAGATCGTGTCGGAGGCTACAGAAGAGCGAATAGAGCAGGCGATGGAGGATCTTCTCGACGATATTGAGTCGAGAATCAGTGAGGATTCCCTGCGCATTCAAACAGATCACTGGCTCGTGATGGCTGAGGCGGATGTCTTTCTCCAGTTGGAGGAGGAGGGCTATCTGTTTGACAGGGTCAGCGAGCTAGAGGGGCTCGGTTTTCTCCTTGCAGAGGTGGCTGCGCCTGCCAGCTTTGACTTGTCGGCAACACGCGCTGGTATCTATGAGGTGATTGGCGGCGATCGCGCCGACGTGGATTTAAATCACTTATATACCGCCGGCGTGCCAGCCAAAGCTTCGGAGCTAGCGGGTCTCCCACCCAGAGCGCTGCTCACCCTGCCTAATGATCTCTCGGATTTAACACTGCGGATTGGCATCATTGATAGCAGTGTCGACCAAGCTCATGTGGCTTTCTCACAGTCTTCCATCACCACGCGTCGGTTCGTGGACAATGAGACGCCACCGGATTTCCATGGCACAGCCATTGCCTCAATCATTGCCAGTAACGATCCATCAGCGCTGGGATTGGCACCGAGAGCAGAGCTATTTGCCGCCGAGGTATTCGATCAAACAGCCGAGCAGGGTGAGTTTGCGAGCACGGTGAGCCTCATCAAAGCCTTGAACTGGTTGGTCACGCAGGAAGTGTCAGTCGTGAACATCAGTCTGGCTGGACCGCCTAACCGACTGCTGGAGACCGCGCTGGCGCGAGTGCGCGAGCGGGGAGTTCTGGCGATAGCAGCGGCGGGTAATGGTGGGCCGATGGCGCAGCCTATGTATCCAGCTGCCTATCCTCAGGTCGTCGCCGTAACGGCTACGGATGAGCGAGGTCGTGCATTTCGCTTGGCAAACCGTGGAGAATATGTCGACATTGCCGCGCCTGGCGTGAACATTCGCCATGCGCAAGCAGGTGGTGGCTATGCCGCCTCCTCAGGCACCTCATATGCTGTGCCGTTTGTAACGGTGGCCGCAGCCAGGCTCATGCAATCAAATAGCGAGCCCAGTGCAATGCTAGACGCGCTCTATGCCGGAACACTTGATATCGGAGCGCCCGGTCGGGACCAAATCTATGGCTACGGGCAGCTTCAGTTTCAGTAGGTTGGTCGACGCGCCGACGTGAGTTTACGGCGTTTAGAAGCGCTAAAACGAAAGCCGGATTTCCGTCCCGACGACCAAGTCGCTGTAGCTGGCGGTCGGCAGGTTGGAATCGTAGTCTGAGTTTTTCAGATGTAACCCGATAGAAGCATATTCGCTCACGATTAGTCTGAGCTCTGTTGAAAACCGCCAGCGGATATCCTCACGCTCGGTCCTGATCATCGGATCAGGTGCTTTGTACTCTCGGTCCTCAAATTTGCCTTCCACTTCAAATTCGAGTGGTAGCCGACCGATTGTTTCACGATGGACATATCTTATTTTCAGAGCGTGGGAGTTGTAGTCATATCGATTCGCGCGGGCGTCGTCCGCTCTGAAGGTGTAGCCCAATACTGCGTAACGCTTTAGTCCTTGGATGAAGTAATAGCTATCTAGTGAGGCGCTATGACTCTCCGCTTCCCTACCAGGTCGACGTGCAATGGTTTTCTCACCGTAGACATATTCGCCCCTGAGGAACCATTTTTTGCTGACGAAGCCTGACACATAGGGCGAGAGTCGCTCGTATGTGAGAAACGGGTCACTGTCCAAGTCTGCAGAGACATCGAACCAGTTAATGCCCACAGTCGCTTTGCCCAATTTCGCCTCGAGATTGACGCCGATGGATTCGGTCCGCCTGTCCACTTGAGAGAACTTCTGGTAGCTGTCGTCAGTGAGTCCCGCCGACAGTCTCAACGACACGCGCTCTCGGAAGGTAAATAACGCAGAGCCTTGTGCCTCTAGCGAGGTAACCTCGTCAGACTCTCCTGTCGCTCGCTCCAATTCATCGAGGCCGACGTTGTCGTCCCAGGCGTAGCCCGCAGCGAGCTCTAACTCGAACTCGCTGCCCGCGGATGCCTGCTTTGTCCAGACCATGGTGAGGAGTAGCAAAGCAGGCAGTAGATTGTGGAGCGTTAGTTTCAGAGTAGTCGCTGCATGCCGAGGTTCGGGCGTCAGTATAGGTTCGTGCTTCTCAGTTGTTGAACCGATCAATGGGTAATTTATACTTGCGCATCGCGAAAAAAGGATCCAACGATGACCGGCCCCCAAACACAGCAAGAGGCTATCAACGCCTTTATCAACCTTGCCAATGAAATGAAGAATGACGGCGCATCGATTCAATTCGTGTCAACAGCACTGATGCGCGCGTGCGCGGTTTATGCCACTTATGTCATCGCCGGAAACGACGGGGCATTGAAAGAGAGTGGCATCGAAAAGTTAAGCGAAGTATTCGCTCAGGAATTGAACGTAATACAGGAAGCCAAAATCGCTGAGGCCGGACGCACTACTGAAGGGTAGCGAGCGTGTGGGCAAACGCTGGTTAGTTCGTTGATAAGAGCGGTTTGGGTAGACCGCTGGCATCGACCAGAAAAGCATGCTCCGAGCGCAACAAACTAGGGTTTAAGGCGCCAGCGCTGTGTGCAATCAGCTCAACCTCCTTTCGCATAGCGTCAGCATAATTTGCGACACATTCCGCCTTGTGTGTCGGGTACAGGCCCCGTTGTAACTTAGGATCATGAGTGGTGATGCTGGACGGGCACGTGTTGTGGTGGCATTGAAGTACCTGAGTGCAGCTCAGTGCAAACGCGTACCCTCTGGCTGAAGGTAACAATATGCGTCCTTGTAACCTTGCAATAGCGCGGACTCCAACCCATCGCCTATCAATTGGTGACGCTAACTGCTGAGCCTACGCGCCTTTCTCATGACCTCGGCAATGATATGCTGTTGAAAAAACAATTGGGGGAGAAAGTCGTGGCGACTTTTCTGGGAGTGCTGGATACCGTACTCGAAATCACAACGATGTTGTTCGCGCTGTTAATATTGCTTGGCCTCGCATCAATCGTTGTGTTGTATGTTCTGGACGTTACCCAAAGCAAACAAACCATCCGGAAAAATTATCCGGTCATTGGCAGACTTCGCTACGTCTTAGAGCACCTCGGTGTATTTTTTCGCCAATACTTTTTTGCAATGGATCGAGAAGAGTTGCCTTTCAATAGGGCTCAACGATCCTGGGTGGCCCGCGCGGCCAAGAACGTCGACGGTACTCTCGCATTCGGATCGACCAAACCGCTGAATCGGCCTGGCGACATCTTCTTTTTAAACGGTGGCTTCCCGCCCACTGCGGAAGAAATCGCGGCACATACACCGGAACCAGTCATTTTTGGTGATGGTTATGCGCAACACCCGTATGCCGCCCCTTCTTTCTTCAACATCTCCGCTATGTCCTACGGCGCACTATCGGGCCCCGCCGTATCGGCACTCTCAGCAGGAGCGCACCAGAGCGGTATTTGGCTCAACACCGGTGAAGGCGGGCTATCGCCCTTTCATCAAACCGCACCCTGCGATCTCATCTTTCAGATCGGCACTGCCAAATATGGTGTGAGGGACCAAGACGGCAACCTAGATCCAGCCAAGGTAACCGAATTAGCCGCGAATCCAGCGGTCAAAATGTTTGAGATAAAACTTTCCCAAGGTGCAAAACCGGGTAAGGGCGGCATTCTCCCTGGAGAAAAAGTTACCGAGGTCATTGCCAGCACCCGAGGGATACCCGTCGGACAGGATTCAATCAGTCCCAATCGTCATCCCGAAGTGACCGACGCCGATTCTTTGTTGGATCTTATTGCAAAGGTTCGCGAAGCATCGGGTAAACCCACCGGTATCAAATTTGTTGTCGGGCAAACACAGTGGCTGGAGGATTTATTTGCGGCAATTCACGCGAGAGGCATCGCCAGTGCGCCTGATTTTTTCACCCTCGATAGCGCTGATGGCGGCACTGGTGCAGCTCCTCAGGGATTGATGGACAACATGGGATTGCCTGTCGCTTCAAGCCTTCCGACCATCCACAGAAAACTGTCAGAGGCCGGGATCAGAGGCCGGATTAAACTGATCGCAACCGGTAAGATGGTCAATCCTGCGGGAGTGGCAGGCGCATTGTGTCTTGGCGCAGACGTGGTCTGCTCCGCCAGAGGATTCATGTTTGCACTGGGGTGTATTCAGGCTTTGCAATGCCATCAGAACACCTGCCCCACTGGTATCACCACACACAATCCAAAGTTGCAGCGGGGATTAGACCCCACCAATAAAGCAACGCGGGTGGCGAACTATGCGGATGCCATCAAGCGGGAAGTGGGTTTGATCGCTAATAGCGCGGGCGTGATGAACCCCTCCGACCTCGCGCTCCATCACGCGTTCTCGGTAGGCGCCGATGGCGCACCGTTGCCCCTGGAAAAAGCGGTTTGAGTGGCATAGGGAGCGCCGCCATCGATATCAAAGGCCCTTTAGGAGGTTGTTACGACTGAATTCCTAAACGTGGTACTGGAGGCCATCTTTATTTCCGAGTCAGGAGGTGATGGTTTCCGCCCAGATATATTAGGGGGATCTGTTTTTGCACCGCATGCTTTTAAATTTGCAACGCGGTGCGTGACGGACTTTGGCTGTGCCGTGAGTGAGTGTCGCGATGGCGGGGTCTTCTTGAAAGCCTCCGCGTCGCAATACAGCGTCTCACAGCCGTGATTTGCGAACATGTCCAATCAAGAAATTTTCGTTAAGAAAGAGGATCTTTGGTATGAAGAAATTTTTAGTTGGGCTTCTATTGGCATCGGCTTCGTCTATTTCAGTAGCACAAGAAATGACAGAGATGCGCTCAGAGTTTTTTACTGCACGGTGAATGACGGTAAGACCATGGAAGACGTCAGAGAGCAAAGTAAACGATACGGAGAATTCTCTAGGAAAAGCGGCACGCACTACACGCAGGCGATTCTATTACCCATGCATGCTGGTGAGACGGACTACGATTATATTACTTGGGGGACCTGGCCTGACGGTGAAGCCATGTACGAAGAGTGGGGGTCGTTCGCAAATAATTACGACGGCGCAGCTGACGAGGTTACTGGCGGTGCTGCAGGCACCTGCCGAAATAGCATTGCAACCTTCTTCAATTTAGTCGCTCGCATTCCCATGGATATGGAAGAGCGCGACGCAAAGCGCCCCGCGCAGTTCTCGAGATGCACCCTCAAAGAGGGCGTGACGCTGGATCAAGTCGCCGCGCAAGAAGTTAAAAACCTGAAGCAAATGGAGGAAGCTTGATTTATAGGATTAGCCGTCTCGTATCACGTACCTTACATGGGATTTAACGGAACTCCTGATTTCGACTTTGCTCTGAATTACTTCTGGTATTCATTCGATGCGAGAGCTCATGCCGCAAAAAATTATGGTGCGTTCGCTGCTGAAAACCCCGAAGGACAAAAGGCTATGGAAGAATTGGTTTCGTGTGAGGGCGGCAGCTCTTTTGTTTTTGAAACTATGTTCAACAACTTGCCTGATACCGAGGAATGAGTGGCTACAACGCAACGAAGCGTAACCTTAGAGACCTCGAGAGCAAGTCTTTCTCACTTGATTTGAGGCAAGCGTAGCCGGTTTAAGTCGCTACTGATTTGCGGGATTTCGTTACCAACACTAGCCCCTTCCGAGAGGAGGGGCACCTCCGATTGTGATTGTGGTGGTTACCGCTCAGATACATTAGCGGGATAATTATGGAAATTATATAAATCTGCCGTCAGCTGTCATTGTTAATGAAGTCAGTAGCTAGACCACTACTAGACAGTAAATGAAATGGCGCCTAATTTATTCCTCACTTCTTATGATCTGAAATTGGAGTTTCTCGTGAGGTCGATATCTTTATTGCTACTGCTTTTCTTGTCGCTAGGCAATGCGTTTGCTGGTCATCACGAATCTGACGGACAGGACGATCCCTCTATGATCGAGGTTCAAAGGGTGGTTGACCTATACATGGAGGCTTTTGAGCGGGGTGATTCAGCGTTGTTCGCCTCACTGATTGCGGACGACGAAATGATGATTACTTTTGGCACAGATGCCGCCGAAAGGTGGGTGGGTAAGCGCGCCCTAATGGCCTCATTTGAGAAGCAGATCAGCGCTTTCGATGTGGAACGCATTGATATTTCAGACCAAGTAATTCGATTGAGCCAGTCGGAAACCACGGCATGGTTTTCAGAGACAGCAGACTGGCACGTCCAAGTAGGGGGCAAGACTGACATTATTCAGGGCATCCGCATCACTGGCGTTCTAGAAAGGCAAGCAGGCGGATGGAAGATCGTACAGTTCCACACCTCTGCCCCTGTCGCAGGTCAAATCGTTGAATACTGAACTTTTGGAAGTGGTACCGGAGGCCGGACTTGAACCGGCACGCTTTTAAAGGCAACGGATTTTGAATCCGTCGTGTCTACCAATTCCACCACTCCGGCCCGTAG
>MDTD01142077.1_pt1 | contig 17070 bp, 11 predicted proteins | sample 811221 | NCBI WGS metagenome assembly MDTD01 (sample SAMN05326646, study PRJNA326480) | marine metagenome | isolation source: seawater | place: Pacific Ocean: South West | collected 2011 | reverse complement strand
TGAAGAGTTGCAGTTAGATGAAGAGAGCGAAGATATTAGATGGTTTAAGATTCCAAGGCGTTATTTCAGTAGATATATACCAGAAGATATGGCGTTTGATCATTATGAAATTTTAGTAGATACTTCAAACAGATTGAGGGCTACGCTTGAATATAGTGGTTTAGCAACCCGTTTTTTACCTGAGTTTTTTACATTAGGACAAATTCAAGATATATACGAAATACTGTGGGAAGTTGAATTAGATCCTGCAAACTTCAGAGAGAAGTTAACAAACGTTGATGGATGGATTAGGGAAGTAAAAAAAGTGCCTGAAAATGTAAAATCAAGAAGAGGTAAGCCACCAACGTGGTACAAGGAAGAAAGTCTTACAAATTTTGAGAGAATGATTTCTAACCCAGAGGGTGAAAAAATAAGAGAAAAAGAAGTTGAGTATCAAAGAAATATTGAGTCTTCAACTGAAGAAATTCAAGTTGTTAAACCAAAAGTGAGAAATAAAGGTGGAAAAAGACGATAAGCAGAAAGAGTGGCTAAAAAGTTTACTCAGTTTGTCTAACGAAGAGCTTGAAACGCTTTCGAAATCAGAAATAGATGTAGCAAAGTCTAACCTTATTAATTTAATCAATTCCAACTTAGATGTATTGATTATAAAAGGTGCAGCTGGAACTGGTAAAACAAAAACTATTGAGGTTTTAAATGAAATAAAAGATACTTATAAAATAAATTATAAGATCTTTACTCCCACGTTTGCTGCAGCAACAAATATAAGATCAAGAAACTTAGGGGGAGTTCAAACAATTCAGTGGTTTTTTAACAAAAACCTAAAAGAGCAGAAACAACTTCTGAATGACGTTGATATATTAATTTTTGACGAAGCTTCAATGCTTACATCTGGCTATCTTGAAGACTTAATAAATTTAAGGAAGGTTTTTAATAGAAATTTTAAATATATATTTTTGGGTGACTCAGCTCAAATCAGGCCTTACGATGGTTTTAAAGAAAGCCAAGAGTACGAAAGTTTTGCATTACTTGAGACCTTTTTTTATCCGCTAAAATGTACAACTTTTACTTTAGAAACTCCCTGGAGATTTATATCTGAACCAAAAGTTTCCATAGATTTTTTATCATTCTTGTACTTTTTAAGAAATAAAGATTTTATAGATGAACTTCCACAATACTTACCGAAATGTCCTGAAGTTGATTACGTAAGGGAAAAAAATGATTTTTTAAATCTTCTACATGTTACTCCTTCTGTATTAGATTATGTAATAGATTTAATTGACAACGGATTTAATGACAAAGACGTCCACAAGGCCTTAGAAGTTCAATACCCAAGCATTATTCATGACATACCTTACGAACAGTTTCAACAAACAGTTCAAATATTAAAAGATAAAAATAGTAGAACAGCTGAAATTGGTAATATCTATAAAGATTTAATTAATGAAAATAAAAATAATACAACACTGATAGTAAGAGGAAATAAACAAGCAAATGAATTGACTCATGCACTTAGAAAAAGTTTGTTTGAAGAGAAAATTAGAAAAAAAATTAATAAAAATGATTTACTAAGAATCAACAGTACCGGTTCTGATGTATTTTTTAAGGGTGATATAGTACGAATAATCACAGAACCAGTCAAAACAGACCTCCGAGAGAGCAAGGTCAATAATATAGTTTTAAGTTCTATCCAAATGTCGGAAGAATTAAATTCCTATTTTGATTCAATTTATTCAATCACTGTAGAAAGGGTTATGATCGGTCAATCTGAGAATAAGACAATAGAAACTGAAAATATTTTGGTTAACACCGTAAGTCTGAATAAATTAGATTATGAGGAATATATAGAGTGGACTAACTCAATAAGGGAAGAAATTCAAGATATTGTAAATGAGTTACTCAATCCAGAAAAATTAGATTCGTATCCCCAGCAATTACTTAAATATAAAAATTTAACATTAGATGACCTAGATAAATTCAAAGAGATCGATAATCGTTTCAAACAGAGATCTAAATTTGCTGGTAGTTCAGCTGTAATTCCAACAGCTTACATGTACGGATATGATGGAATTGTGCGTCTTGAGATGTGGGAAGAAATGGAAAAATTAGTTGGTAGGAGAAAGTTCAGCATGGGAGAAATGATTTCACCAACACTTCACCCTGAAATTTTTAAAGAATTAGAAGATTTTCTAAAATCAAACAACGATCAAAAATTAGATTCAGACCAAAATTTAATCGAGAAAATTGATGTTATAAATAAGTTAAGTTCAGTTGATATAGTATACGGTTATTGCATGACTGGTTTCAGGAGCCAAGGGGGGGAATGGGAGAATGTGATTATTCAAGATTCTGATATTTGGAATGATCCTAGATATTTATACACTGCTATGTCAAGAGCTAAGGATAAAGTATTTTTTTCTAACTACACTCTCAAAGATTAAAAACGCCAATATCAGGATTGCTTTGAGTTCCTACAACAAATCCTCTATCAAGAAAAGTATTTGTAACTTCACAAGATGTTTCAGGCAATAAACAGCACGAGTAGCAAGCACCTTGATTAAGACCAAAAGGTCCTTGTCTTGGGGTTTCATTGCAAACAGGATCTGTTGAGCACCAAAGTGCTTTTCTTAATGCATTAACAAATATTTTGTTAAAAAACTCAGGCTCACCAAGTCTTACCAAGCCACCCATTGTTCCCTCTGAGTCTCCTGCAGAAGTATAAATTAGTAACCCTTGCATATCCTCCTTATTAGAGTCTTCATAGTTAACAAATATTCTTTCAGCAATTGATGCAGCACTATAACCTGAATCATAAATTAGCTCATTGATCAGTAGATGTGAGAAAGTATGTATAAATATGAATGATTTACTTACTTCATATTCCCTAAATTTATCAATTACATCATTTCCATTAATTTGTTGAGCTTTTAAAGCTTCAATTCTTTCATCTATAGGGCTGCTGGTTAATCTTTTATTAAGTTCGCTCTCTTTAAAATTAATAAATATTCCTTCACCATGATGTTGAGTAGCTGGTAGCCAGTTTTCATTTTTTTTAGGCTCTGAAACTCGTATATTTTTTATACTATCATCAACACTTTTCTCATTATTTAATCTTGCAAAACCATAAAATGCCCTTGTTTCAGTTAATTTTTCAACCAAAACAATATCCTCTACAACTTCTCGGATGATTGAAGAATATCTTGATAGATCAGATTTTTTTGTAACTAAAAATTCTGAATCTCTATCTTTATTTAGTGAGTGATATTCTTGGAATTTTAAGCTTTGAAATGTCTCTGACGAGCTTTCGTCTTCGTCAGAGTCATATTTTATTTCTCCAGTTATTTTTTTAATTGTTGCTTCAATAATATCTTCTTCTTCGAAGCCTTTTTCTCTTAACTCTTCAAGAATAGGCTTTTCTAATTTGTCACAAAAATACTTTGTTAGGAAATCCCTGCTGTTTGAATCAGGATTTAAAAGCTTTTCTTTTGCTTTATCAAAACCAATTTCTTTATCATTAGCTTCATCATCAAAAAAATTTTTAAGTTGTAAAATTTCTCTATTTATAACTTGATCATTTTCTAAATGATGAAAAATATTGACAATCTCTTTTTTATCATTGATTGGTATGTATAGTGCAGACCTTGTTAGTGGATAGTAAACACTGGATGCTGTTCTAAATCTAGCTTCTGGCTTTTCATTACATACCTCATTATGGCCTATACCAAGCCAAGGCCTGTTACCTTGACATTTAAAATCTCTTATTTGCTGAGTTAAATCATATGAGTTTGCTAAATTTCTGTAAGAGTTGCAGTTTAAGCACATAACTTTTTGTCCAGCAATACCAACATCAGATGTTTGAGAAAATTTCAATTTATTATTTTTTATAACATCCCTCTTGTCGCAATTATTATTAAAAGACATCGAATGAGCCCACTCAAACCAAGGGAAGTCATCTAAGTGACCATTTTTACAAACTGTTATCATGTTCATTTGTGGAGTACGGATATATTTTTTTCCGTTTCTTTCACAAGTTTTGCAATATGAAAAATTTTGAGTATCTGTTAATTTTTTTTGTGAAATAATTCCACAGGTTGAATTGGAACAATACTCAAAGCTTGGAAACCTAAAAAAAGGCAACGGAACAAATGCTAATAATGAATTTTCACTTTTATCCCATCTTGGAGGAGGCAAGAAAAAATCTACTCCCAGATTGTTTATTAGTCTTATTTCATTAATAATCTTTACTGATTCAAAATCAAGCTTTTTGTTTGCATTTCCAAGCTGGAAGTCTCTGTTGTACCAATAATCTAAGCTTGAACAAATCATTGATGTTCCACCAACCCTTACTCTCATAGATCCAACACCAAAAGGACCAACTACTTGTGATCTTCTTATGTCATCATCCATCTAGTCCTCCTTAAGGATTGAGTCCATCATAATCTTAGCTCTGGAAGTCTCATCTACATTTCTCATTGAATTTGGAACTTTTAGAGACCTTGGATGTTTTCTGGATGAAAAGCTTCCATACTGAACAAATAAAGGTTTCCTATCTAGGTCTCCTTTTTCCAATTCATCCTCCCATATTGATGGATCTATTCGAGCCCACAAGTTTCGAATATTATTCAAAAAACTATCTAGTCTTTCATCTAAACTACCGAGGTTATTTATTTGATCATTTCGTTCAACGATAAATTTTTTAAACTCATTAAATTCAACCTCCGGAAATTCTGGGTTTTCATTCCAACGTATCTGCTTTGGTAATTTCATTGATAAATACATAAACAAAGCGCCGTATAAGGATCTCTCATAAGAATTTATTGAGAATGGTGTGACAGAGGTGGGCTCTACTGAAGAGTGTAGCTTTGAATGATATGATTTAAATTTTTCAAAATGCGACCTATCTCTGGGTCTCATTGGATTAAAAATTGTTATTACTAGTCCTGGTCTAGCACTTTGTACACCTTCTTGTCTTCCCTGTCTACCGACACGTCCTGCAACCTGAATGTATTGAGAAGTATTTTTTGGTTGACCTAAAATTGTTAATAAAGATAGTCTTTGAATATCTATACCAACCTCAATAACACTGGTCGCTAAAACATTTCTGACTACCCTATTTAGTTTTTCTGAGTCAGTACCTTTTTCAAGATCATTCATTGCTGAAACAACTTTGGGGCTTTCTAATCTAGAGGTTAACTCTTTAACGTTAAAGATATTTGGTGCATAGGATTTTTGATCTTGACCAATGTTAAATTTCATTCTCAGAAATAATAATCTTCTAACAACATCTTCTTGTAAAATACTATAAGTATTTCCTAGTTCTCGCATTGAATGAAAGTAACAAACATTCGTCCACCATGGGTCTTTATCGAGATCACCGTCAAAAAAAGAAGGGCCTTGGTTTAAATTTGCTAATACGTTTGCTTGTGCTTGTTGTGTTGAAAATTGAGTTATTGCAACACCTACAAACTTCTTGCCAGCAGATGTTTCATCTTTAGTCGAAAAGAATGAGTCATCTATTGTTAACCCAACTGGTGGAAATATAGTATTTGATTTTCTATTAAATATACCTCTAATTTGTTTCTCAGCATTTTTAATTGTTGCTGTTGAACATATCACTTTTGGTCTTATAGTTTTACTATCCTTTTTTTTAGTACATAAATTGTCTATAACTGTCTCAAAAAATACAACAGTTGATCCCAATGCACCATTAATCAAATGAAGTTCATCTTGTATGATCAATGATGGTGGGTTTTTTACTTGATTACCATCTTCATCAATGCCAAATATTGATCGGGCGTCAGGTCGAAACATAAGACGTGCAAACTTGTCTACGGTGCCAAGTATAAATGTAGGTGTATTTTCATATAAGTCTTCATCTACAACATATATAGGTAATCTTTTTTTAAAATAACATTCGATATCTGGGCAAAACAGTTGCACACTTCTTCCATCATCTGTTAAATCAATGCCTTGAACTTGTGGCGCGCCGCTGTATTTAATAAATTTTTTATCAATCTTTCCAATTTGAGCTCCACACCATGGACACTGTTCAACGATAAATTTACTATCCTCATTTGACTTATTTTCAAGTTTGTTCAAATGTTTTTTAGCACCTTCTTTATAGTTTGGAGATGTGGATCCCCCAACAAAAGCTCCTATACTAAATTCTTTTGTGCCTAGAACATCAGTATTTTTGCCTCTAATAAATTCCATAGAGCAGATAAGCTTTGCAGATCTTTGAAATTGTTGAGCAGTTAGAAGTCTGTAAGTGTATCTCATTAGAGATACCGTTCCATTGTCTTCTTTGTCAAAAAGTCTTCTATAAAATATTGTAAAAGCTAAAAGACCTAAGTATGCCTCAGTTTTTCCACCACCTGTAGGAAACCACAGTAGATCTACAACTTCTCTTTCTTCTGACTCTTCATTAACTATGGAGTCAATATTTAATAATATAAATGCAATTTGAAATGGTCTCCATTTCGGTTCAAATTTTGCTTCAGTGAATAGTGAATCGAAAACTAGGCCACTTCTGTCACCATTAACTTCAATAATGTTTCTTTTTTTTGACGATGATTTTTGCTGGAGTGACATTGCTTCATTCGCAAGCTGAAAAGCTTTTTTGGCTAAATCATTGTTATTTAATATTTCTAAACCTTTTTTAACTCTTTCATTTATATTTATAATTTCCGAAATATTACTTTTTGCGGCTTTTTGGTAATCAGGTCTAATGGATTTTAATTTATTATTTAAGCTTTCACCCCATTTTCTATGTTCTGAAATAAGGTCTTCAAGAATTTTAAAATTATCTGATTTTGATAAACTTTCCATTGAGATTTCGAATGGCTTATTAGTGTTTGGATTTAAAACATTAGGAGTCATGTCAGTCAAAGTTGTAGTAGGAATAAACTCAGTAAATACTTCTATTTTTTCATGATCTCTATTCCAATCAACTGAGACCCCATGGCCTACTCCGTAGGTTTTATAATCGTCATATAACAACTCAAGATTTATGTCTTCTTCAGATATTTCGTAATCTGTAAGAAAATCTAAATGGTCTGGATAAGGAAGTAATGTTGGATTGCTTATATTAGTATCTTCAACTGTGATTTTTGACTGAAAAAAAGCATTTTCATCACTTTTACCATAAGAAATATTCTTGAGCACAATGGTGAGAATTGTAGAGTCTTTATTACTTTTGTTATTTACCTTTCTAACATAAATCAATACTTTTAGCCTTACATCATGATGCTCAATTAAAAATTCATCTTCAATAGCTTCGGGTAGATACCCTGTGCCAGTATTTACAATTCTCTTTGAATCAATTTCTAACTCATAATTTAGAGGCCTTCTTATATAAAAATTTTTAAATAACTTATCAACCGCAGGTAGAGAATAAGTGTTGTCGTTCTCTACAAAATTAAGCTCATTAATTTCTACCATAGAATTCAACCATTCTGTCAAAAATTTTTCGTCAACATCTGAATTTTCTAAAGACTTTAAAAGATCGTTAAGAGTGAAAGCCGAGCCTAGCCTTGCGATATTATTCCATAAGTTTTCTTCACTTAAATAACTATTAAAACTCTCAGGAGAAAATTTGAAATTAAATTCATTCAAAAACTGTTTAGCCCAAGGTGAGCCAATTGGCCAATAATTTAAAAAACCGCCCCTTAGATTTTGAAAAAATTCATCGCTTAACTTAGAAACAAATTTAGTTGCAACCGTTCCGTTTTTATCAAAAATACTGTATTCAGATCTTTCATTTTCATTGATTTTTTCTTCTAGTGAAATGTCTTCAATAGGTATATAAATTGGGAGCTGAAAAACCTCAACTCCAACAGTGATAAAAGAGGTTGATTCTCTATTTTGCCAATCTCCCATTTTTGATACATTGTCTTCTAAATCGTCTTCAAGTGGACTGTTTTCGGTAAAGACTGGTTCCGAATTTACTACTCCTATTGCTTTGATCATTTTTCCATCATAAATAATGAATTGATCTCCGATTTTAAATTCTTTAAGTATTTCGTGGTAGTGCAGTCCATCAAGAGGAGCAAAAAGTGATTTTCTTTTTGTTATTGGTTTTAATTTTGTGTTGACCCAGTATTTGTTTGAGTCACTTAAGTTTAAATCGATATCGCTTTCAGGTTTGTATAAATTTTTAATGCTTTGTTTTGAATAGGAGTTTGACTTATAAGTAGGAATTTTTTCATAAGACGAACCAGTTATTCTAACTTTAAATGAACTACTTACTTCTTGGTCAATATGTATGCTCATGGCAATAGATTCTGGTCTTCTTTGATTGGCAAGAGCTACCTGGTTTTCAATTTCTCCATAAGTCTCTTCCTCATCGTCTTCATTCTTACTAGTTGAGCTATTGCTATATTTTTTATCTAAATCTTCATTGTGTTTAGACAAACTATTTTTACTATCTTGGATTAAACCTTCCGAGGATAAGTTTTCAAACTCTTCAATTGCTTCTTCTTCAAAACTCTCTTCGTTATCTGATTCTTCTTCTTTTTCTGAGTTGTTTTGCATTGCACTGGTAAATAAAATTCCAACTGCATAGTTTTGCAGAGGTTGGTATCTAGCTAAAATTTCTTCTCCTGTTGACTCATCTAAAAAAGGTCCCAAAGTGTTTTCATCTTGCTCAAACCTGATCGGTTCATTAGTGTCTTTAGTTATAAAATTTAAATTACTTTTAAAAACAGTGCTAGGGCCTAAAAGATCAGCTTTTAAGAAATTTACAATTTCGTCTCTATTTTCTATATGGTTTATCTCAGTCATCTAAACCTTTAAACAAAATGTCATCAGCAATCATAACGGTAAGGTCTAAAGATCTAGAAATGCCCGTATACATCAATTTTCGAATTTCTTTTTTATCTGGATTTATATCATGTTTTAAATCTGTCATTATCACAACATTAAATTCTAATCCTTTGAAAGAAGCAATAGTTGTGTGGTACGGACCGTTCGGACCATTATCTGAATTTATATCGAATTTAGAAATAAAATATTTGCTCTGATTGTTGTTAAAAGATTCAATAATAGAATTATTAAAAGGAGTTAAAAACAATATTTCACTTGGTGAATAACCGTCTGCTAAAAGCCTATCTAATACTTTAGACATTGAAATTATTTGAAATTCGTCATCGTTAAAAGAAAGATCTGGAAAATAAGAAACTAAGCTATTGTTTGGTCTTAGTACTTGATGATATTTTTCTGTATTTGTCCACTTGTAAAGTTGGTCAACGGTGGCTGGAGTGTTTCGACAATTTATATTAAATATTTTTACAGGCGGCATATATCCTAGGTATTCAGTAAATATCTCTTCCAGATTAAAATTTTTATTGTATATAGATTGGTTCGTAAAATCTCCAAGGAACACCCAGTTTCCTCCAATCAGGCCACCCTTTACTAAAGAGCTCAAAATTATCAAATTTTCTTGACTAATTAGATCTTGGAACTCATCCACTACAACTGTGTCATATTTTTCATCTAGATCTGCAATATTATCATAAGCAAGTTGGGGTAATGTACGTGTATAGTATTCTTCAAGTTCGCTCTCATCAATTGGTCTTTTAGTGTTAGTAAATTGTTCTAGAAAACCATGATATGTGCTAATTTCAAAATCTAAATGACCATATTTTTTTTTAAGAAATCTCATTAAATTGTTGTTAAAACAAAGATATATTGCTTTTTTATTATTTTGTGCTGATATGTCACATACTTCCATTGCCAAAGCAGTTTTGCCTGTGCCTGCTCCTCCTTTGATTAGAGCTTTGGGATTACTTTCCAACTCCAAAAGGGTGTTTTTTTGTTCTATTGTAAATTCCTCAAGCTCTTCTAAAATTCTTGAATTTCTTTGTGAGGTATTTTCAGTTGAAACCAATAGTTTCGGTCTAAGGGTTTGAATAGTGTCTAGCAAGGTTTTTTTGGTTAAACCTTTTTGATTTGTCTTGTCAATTTTATTTTCACTTTCAAGTAAGTGTGCTGTTTCTTTCTCAACAGCATTCAGTATAAAGTCTGAAATAGTTCCACCGTTAAATTGATCTCTATCACACAGTCTCCATTCGTTATATTCTTTTAGATTCTTAAACTTTGCTTTTGGAAAAATAACAACATTTGTAAAAAGTGAATTTTTTACTTGTTTAGAAACTTTATCATCAGTCGTTAATCTTTTTATCAAAGTATGCATATTGTCATTAGCTTGTCTAAATGGATCTCTTAATTTTTCTTTATTTCTCCCATGAGTCCATCCACTGTCATATTCAACAATTCTATGAGATTTAACTTCAACTACTACAATTCCTCTGTACGGAATGAATATTATAAAATCAACTTCTCCTGAAATTTGTACGTTATGATCCTCTAAAAAATAACTATGTAAGACAATCCAATCATGTGTTGCAGCTTCATTTTTTAATTTGTTAAAAACCTCTATTTCACCGTCTGGTGTATTTTCAGGTAAGAAAGTAGGAATCATTTTAGCCATCTAAAAATTCTTTCACTCCCCATGTAGTCCAGCTTCTAGGAACATTATAATTTTCTGTGAGACTCTCTTCAATTAGATACGCTGTAACTGTACCAAATTTATCTTCCGAAAGTGAGATATCTTTTTTGGTTTCGTTATCTAGGTATGATGGATCTAAATACTCTATTTTTTCTTTGAGTCTCTTCATAAGTTCAACACCGGCTTTATTGTGTGCTGCATTAATGTTTTTCATGGCTCTCCAAACTGTCCTATGGTCAATAGAAACCTCTGCAAATTGAAGGATCTTATAAAAATCTTGCTCATTGCGTGTTCTGATTGATTCTGGAGATAACCAGTTATTTAAGTTTGATAAATTGGCCACTCCACACCCAATTTCTTTTAACTTTTTGACTGCTTGATCTTTACCTAAAACGTCGACTTTTTGCTTAAGAGATTTTTTCCAAATTCTTTGATACTGTCTATATTGTTCTGAATTACTACCTAAAAAAGTATCGGCTATAATTTCTAACATATCTTTTCCAGCACCTTCAGTTCTTCTTAAAATAAACATCCCTTTACCAATTTCATCAGGAGACTTTTTCCATATATCCAATGTTCCATCACCATCAAAATCATCAATTACATAAGCATTAGATTTTTCACTTTCGACAAAAGCAAATAAGGAATTATTATTATTTTTTTCTGAAAGCAAAAAAGCTTTTGCATCAACTCTATTGTCAATCTCGCTTGTCTCAAACTGGATATTTGAACTAATTAAATTATTAAACTTCTCTTCATTTATGCTTGGGATTAAATCCTCATCAATATCATATTTGACTTTTTTACTTTCAAATATATTTTCAAAATGTTTTTGAAAAAATTGTGGTTCTGAACCAATAAGGAAGTATTCCGGCTTCCACTGAACTGGAATCCAATCATAGTGAGCATAGTAAATTTTATCTGCTCTAGGCGCTGTTAATAAAAATTCCTTTGATTTATCTTGGTGTCTTTGTATGCCGAATATGCTCCTCAAGTCTCCCAATAAAACTATTTGATCAAAAAATTCGGCGCCTCTTAACTGTGAGGGTTTTCTTACTTTCCATTTTTTATAATTGTTTTTCACATGATTAGTTAGCCAAGAATATGAAATATCTACAGGAACAAAACATACTTTCTTAGTCTTATCTAAACCTGTAGCCATCTCATCAAAAAGTGGGGCTTCATTGTAATTCTTTATTTTCATAATTTGATTTATTCCAGCTTCAATGTACCTTTCAATTGAGTAGTTGTTATTTTTTGCCACTTTTAAAGAGGATTCAAGATCTTGAATTTTTTGTTCTATTAAAGAACTTTCAATATTAAATGGATGTGAAATGTTTGACCATACCCAATTGATTGTGTTAAACGAGTACATTAAGTCATCAAAAAATTCGTTTGTCCTGTCCATTTCAGGATGCTTCAGTATTTCAGTTCTAATAAGATAAAACTGACTGAGATTATCATATTTTATAGATCGCTCTACAAACTCAACCTCTTCAACTTTCCAAAATTTTTCAAACATTTTATAAATATCCCATAACTTCGCAACTTTTTGGAGTTTCTATATTCTTTGATATACATTTATCACAATTACTTGGGAGAGAAACTTCGCTTTCTTTTTTATAGAATTCTTTGTTTAAACGTGGAACTAGTTCAGTTATTTGAGGTGATGATCTTGGTATGATAATTACTCTTGGATTATTATTTTTCCAATATAAAGCTTCACTAATATCTTTATTTTTTTGTTGTACAAATATAGTCAAATTTGAAGTTGTATTAAACAAGCTATCATTGTCACTACTTAAAATATTTGTTAGTACTTTGTTGTTTTTTCTAACAGCAGAAGAAAGAAGAATTTCGTCAAAAGATCCTTTTGTTTCTCCTAACTTCACATCTAGCTTTAAATTTTGCTCAACTAGTTTTTTATTTCCAACTATCTGGATTGAATTTTCTTGAATTGATAATAGGTCTATTGGGTTAATACCAGGATACGCTTGCTCAAGAAGCTTAAAATTAATATCAATTGACCTATCACTTTTCAAGTTTGTTCTTACATCATCTTCACCTTCAAGGTTGTATTCTGGAATTGACACTTCAACATCTGCTGTCCTTGCCCACCCTCTTTTGTCGTTCTCTTTATCTAGTCGATCAATTAATAAAAAATCTTTGTTTACTTCAACTAACTCTCCCTGATAGGGCTTTAATCCATATATTTTTTCAATTATTGTTAATGTTGTGCCTATAGGAACTTTGACAAGCTCGTCGATAATTGAATCCAGCTTAAAAAAACCTGATTCTTCTTTTTTTGACAAGAATCCCTTCATTGCTCCAGTAGCAATTAGTTCTGGGACTAAATCATCAATCGGGGTTAGTAAAACATAATTAATATTTCCATTTATTTTGGAATTACACGATGTAATATGTTCTCCAAAATTAATTAAAAAATCTGACCATTTTCCATCAAAAGAACTGTAGTAGTTTTGACTCAATCTAATACTTTTATCTACTTCAATCATTAAATTTCTCTTCAATTTTATAGTATCGGATAACTCTAAAACCTGCTGCTTCATTTTCATCGAATATATAAAGTAATAAATTGTCAGTTGAAATATGATTTAAATCTTTTTCTGGTGTATTCAAACTGTTTTACTCTTCCTCATATATTTGTTTAAGCTTTTCAAATAACTCATTGTTTTCTTCACCATCTATGCTTCTAAATCTAAAGTTGTTATCGGAAGAGTTATCATGATCAGCCTCTTTGTCAGCTTCATCCATCATTCTTTCTAATATCAAAAGACCAAGTAATTTATTAGATTCAACCCTTAGCCTTGAGTAAAATGAAGCAAATTTTGAAATTATTTTTATAAAGTCTTCTAGCTCCTCTTCTTGCATATCGCTTAAATTTTTATTTATAAAAGATGAAATAAAATCATCTACATAAACTTCTTCCTCATTATCAATAAGACTTAACAAATAAGATTTCTCAATAAATTTCTCAGGAATGGTGTAAATGTCAAAATTAAACACACTCACCATCCTCTTCATCTTTTACGGTGAGTTCTGTAATACCTAGCGAGTTTTTCATAAGAAAAATATGTTTTCCTAGTGATACGCTTTCAAAAGCCTTTGCATAGGTTTTCAATTCCTCATTCTTAATCACATGTGACACTTTGTGACCTGTTTGGTTTATATACAAACTTATACAAGTCATTAAAAGAGAGGCTAATTCATCTTTTGTTTCTTTATGAAAAAAGGAAACTCCAGACTCTTCAAAAAATACTTGTTCGTCATTAAATTGTGGGGTAGAAACTAAATCACTGTAAATCTTTTCTAAGTGTTCGATGAAACTCTCAGATGACTTTGATGTCTTAAGAGATGTTCTTTTTATAGTTTTATTAAATTCGTTATATTTTCTCATTAACCTAAAACCCTGGTGATAACTTCCATTTTCTAATATGTCTTTTTATGGTTTCTCTCCATATATCTTTTAATCTTTTCAACATCTATTCAAAACCCTGTACTATTTTTTTGATTACTGTCATTGCTTTCTGAATCTAAATAAGAAAGAAGATGTCTGCAAAATACTCTCACTTCTGAAAGGTATGGAATTTGCTTAATATTGGATGCTTTTAGAAATGCTTCGACCTCAGCTGAGTTTATTTGTAAGATCTCAGCAATTTGATCTATGTTTAGAACAATTGGTAAATTGTCAAAGTGATTAATATCTTTAGTCTCTGAGGACATAAAAAAACCTCCGCGTTATTCGTTGAACGTTATTTATATTAGAAGTCTTCCAATTAAATGCAAATCAAATATTTAATTTTTTACGAATAATAATTATTGAGTTATATTTATAAGTGAATGCCTTCGGGTATTCGTTGAACAATATAAAGTAGCGGTCTATGTACCGCTACTTTTTTTATCTAAATGTCGTATCTCAAAACTAAAATAAGACCTGGATTTTTATTAAATATTTAATTATGATTACAAAGAAATGAAAAAGCTAACAGTTGTCGATTTATTTGCAGGGTGTGGAGGGCTCTCTTTAGGATTGGAACAGGCAGGATTTCAATCAGTATATGTTAATGAACTAAACAATGATGCGATGGAGTCGTACTTAATTAATCGAGATCTTGAAAACCCTTACTTAAGAGAAAGATTTCACTCTAACGATGTTAAGTCAATGATTCTAGACAAAAAATACATTCCAAACCTATCAAAAGATCTTAAAAGCACTTATAACTTAGACGTAAAGAGTGGGGAATTGGATTTAATAGTAGGAGGACCCCCTTGCCAAGGATATTCAGGGATTGGTCACAGAAGATCTTATTCTGTAAACAAAGAGCAGATTCCATCAAATTTTCTTTATCAAGACATGGCTTACCTAATCAGTAAGTTGCAACCAAAAATATTTTTATTTGAAAATGTTAGAGGGCTTCTCACAGGTCGTTGGAAAAGCGGTGGAGAAAAGGGAGAAATTTGGAGCGATGTGTTAGAAACCTTTAATTCCCTTAAAGGTTATCAAACATCGTGGAAACTAGTAAAAGCAAAAGATTATGGTGTACCGCAAAACAGACCAAGAGTACTTTTAGTTGGAGTAAGAAATGATATTAGATTAAAAAACATAAAATCTAAAACAGCAGATGGTTTTTTACCAGATCCTTCAGGAACACCACCAGATCCAGTAGATATTTTTTCAGATCTTATAGACCCAAACTATAAGAAAAAAAATTTTAGTGAAAAATATTTAAAAGATCCAAGGAGTGATTATCAAAAAAGCTTAAGAAGGAAAAATAAAGTTTTATTAAAAAAAGGAAGTGAATTGACTGAGCAAGAGTACTCAAGCCATAGTGAAAAAATTGAAAAAAAATTTCAGTTTATGATTGATAACAACGGCAATATCCCAGAAGAAATGAAAACTAAAAAATTTTCTCAAAGATTGATTCCTAAAAGATGGGATGAAAGTGGTCCAAACATTACAGCAACATCCTTACCTGATGATTATGTACATTACGCACAACCAAGAATTTTAACTGTAAGAGAATGGGCAAGACTTCAAATGTTTCCAGATTGGTATAAGTTTGCTGGAAAGAGAACTACCGGCGGTTCTAGAAGAGCTGGGAATCCAAGAAAAAATAATTTTGATAGAGAGCTACCAAAATATACTCAAATTGGTAATGCAGTTCCTGTTGGCTTAGCTAATAAAGTAGGAAATCACTTTAAAGAAATTTTAAATTAAAAAACTTTTTATATATATTTGTGCTTATCACTGAACTGTGAATGTGCGCATCAAGTGAAACTCCCGCAAATACTTCTGGGAAGTTTTTTAGAAAATATTCGTTTAAATTTTTTGCTACTCCATTTTTTGTAGGATAAGACCAATAATTACCTCCGGTTATATTTGCTACCCTATCAACTTTTACACTGTTTGTTGAGTACTCGTTAATGTTGTTTGTTGGAATAGTCATAAAACTATAAGAAAACTTTTTAAAAGAAGCTGTATTAAATCCATTTTTGCCAACTGTAACGTGGGGTAGGTGAACTGATGAATTGTAAACTAAATCCCACAACATAGGAATTTGTGCGTTGTCATTCCAATTAGTTTTGCATTGAATAATTCCTAAATTTGTATTGTTTTCACTCCCTCTTATTGAGGATTCTATACTTTTGTTTATATCGTTCATTTGAGAATAATTTAAGTTTGAGTTACTAAGTGGAACTTTATATAAAATTAGATCAGACTCTGAATTTGTGGTTCTATTTGCGATGGTTATTGAAAGTGCATCGTTTACACAGCTGGGTACTAAATGTTGTTTTTTCTTAACGACGACAACGTTTGTATTCCAAAAAACTAAATTTAGATACCAAGCAACTAATGCCTCAAATGCATATCCGCCACTAGAGAGTGTTGACTGATCTCTGCCTAAAGATCTTGTCGAGAAAAATACTTTGTGTAAATTATTTCCTATTTCTAATATTGAATTAGTTCTATTAAATATTTCTTCTATCTCAATTTTCCAAATATTCCAATTTGAAAAAAAAGTATTAACTGATTTTAATTCTTCAATTGCATTTAATTTAAAGTGGTTTAATTGTTCTTGAGGCAACATAGCATAATTCTAATTATCATTAATAAACGTATCTTGAAAACTCTGTCTATTTACTAACTCAACCACACCACTACTAGTTACTGCAACAACTCCAGATTTAGGGACTCGGTTATAGTTACTTGCCATAGCAAAGGTATAAGCTCCAGTAGAGGTAGACATTAAAATATCTCCTGACACAGTATCGCTTGGCAACATTGCATCTTTTACTAATAAGTCTCCGCTTTCACAGTGTCTACCAGAGACTGCATGAACCACATCTTCTCCAGCTTTGCCACCAGAGATATTAAAAAGCTTATGTTCACTTCCATACAGTGCAGGCCTTGGATTATCAGACATACCACCATCAACCAAAATATATGGTTTCTCACCTCTGTCATCTTTAATCGCACCAGCAGTATATAAAATAACTCCTGGATTATTCACTAATGCTCTTCCTGGTTCAATCATCACTTTATA
>MDTD01166789.1_pt1 | contig 17072 bp, 14 predicted proteins | sample 811221 | NCBI WGS metagenome assembly MDTD01 (sample SAMN05326646, study PRJNA326480) | marine metagenome | isolation source: seawater | place: Pacific Ocean: South West | collected 2011 | reverse complement strand
AGTGCTGGACTCCATTTAGGTACCATGGCCTTGGTCAGTGATCATCCTCGATTCCGGGATACATTTTTGGGAATCATTGTTTCATCTGTTCGAGCTCTACGTCCATTTCTGAAGCGAGCAGCTAAGCTTGATCGAATGCCAGACTACATTGTTGTTGAGGGACCTCTAGCCGGTGGTCACCTAGGATTTGGAATGGATTGGGCTGAGTATGATCTCAAGACCATTTTTATTGAAGTAGTAAGATTTCTGAAAGAAAATGACATCGATATACCCGTCATACCCGCTGGTGGAATTTTTACTGGTTCAGATGCAGCAGAATATATGGAGCTGGGGGCTGCTGCTGTCCAAGTTGCAACCAGATTTACTGTTGCCAAAGAGTGTGGTCTCCCCGATAAGGCAAAGCAAAAATATTTCGAAGCCATCGAAAAAGATGTAGAGGTCAACCAAGTTTCTCCGACTGGCTATCCAATGAGAATGTTGACCAACTCACCTGGGATAGGTCAGGGAATCCGCCCAAACTGCGAGGCTTTCGGCTATATTCTTGACAATGATGGTCACTGTGCCTACGTCGATGCCTATAATCGCGAATTTGAACGAACTCAGAAAGAAGGTGGAAAACTGGTAGTGGAAGACAAAACATGTTTGTGTACCCAAATGAGAAACTTTAAGATATGGACCTGCGGCCACTACGTTTATCGTCTGAAAGACACAACCCATCAACTACAGGACGGAAGCTATCAGATGTTAACAGCAGAACATATCTTCAAAGATTATCAATTCAGTCGAGATCATCAGGTCAAGCTACCTGAAAAAACCTCTCTCTTGCCTCAAAACAGTCCTGTCGCTGAAGAAGCAGCCGCTTAAGTCAAAAAAGAGGCCGTGTCCCTGTGGACACGGCCCTCTCCATCAGTTGAAAGACTAAAGCACGTTTGCTGCTAAATCTGCTAGTGGTGAACGCTCCCCATGAACCAGTGTCACGTGCCCTGCCAGAGAATACTTTTTAAGCCTCTCGACAAGTGTATTTAAACCGTTTGAGCCCTCATTCACATATGGGTTGTCAATTTGGTGCGGATCACCGGTTAAGACAATTTTCGTGTCTTCACCAGCCCTGGTCACGATCGTTTTCATTTCGTGTGGAGTGAGGTTTTGTGCCTCATCAACAATCATGTACTGTCTTGGAATACTTCGACCTCTGATATAGGTAAGTGGCTCAACGCTAATAAAGCCCTGATCGATCAATTCCTGATAGCCTTTAGTACCCTTTCGACCAGAGTTACTGACTAGCAGTTCCAAATTATCGAAAATAGGCTGCATCCAAGGATCTAATTTCTCGTTTAGATCGCCCGGCAAGTAGCCAATATCACGGCCCATTGGAAAGATTGGACGGGAAACAATCATTCGTGTGTATCGATTCTCCATCAACATCATGTGTAGTCCAACGGCTAATGCTAACAAAGTCTTCCCTGTTCCGGCTTTTCCATTTAAGGTCACGATGGGAATTTCTGGATCCAAAAGTAACTCAAGAGCAAAGTGCTGTTCCGGATTTCTTGGCAAGATTCCCCAAACACCGTCATCATGATGAAAAGAACGAAGATGCCCAATCTTGCTGTCAAAAATCACCATCTCTACATCATCCTGCCTGTCTTTATTCAGCAGTAAAATTCCCTCATTAGATAGAAACTCTTGATCTCCAGAGAGAATATTACGATCACGAAATTGACCCAACTCAGTCTCAGAAAGTTTCAATCGTGTTAGGCCTTGGTAGGGCTCATCCTGGTGGCGGCCATCATAATTGATCGTCGGGATTCCGAGCACATTCGCCTTGACCCGTACATTTGTGTCCAAAGTAACCAGGGTGACCTCCTGTTGCTGATGCAGCAGTTCCCACGCAACCAGCAAGGTTCTGTTACTTGCTCTATCCAGATTTAATTCTTCTGGAAAATCAATGTTATCTGGGGTACTCATGGAAATCACCAATTCACTATCATTCGAGAGATGAATTCCTGTTGAGAGATTTCCCAGTTTTCGACATTGATCCAGAATCTGGGAAATATTTCGGGCATTACTACCTGTCGCACTCATCACGCCTTTGAACCGATCAATTTCCTCTATTACATGTAAGGGGATAATGATCTGAGAATTTGGAAAAGCATAAATTGAGTCAGGATCATACAGTAAGACATTTGTATCAAGAACATAACAGGGAAAGAACTGTTCCATGCTAAAATTGAATGATGTGAGGAGAGGATAGGCGAACTTGTACTTTAACCAAAGACATCTACAGTGAATAAGCTTTGTTTCAGAGTCAACATTGTCTTCAGCCTAAACAGTTTCATAATGACCCCAAGAGCTTGTTTTAAAGATGAAAGACCTAAAAATCTCCACATTAGAATCTTCCAAGAGCCCCTCTGAAACCCTGAAAAATCATGAAACCGACCCATTTACATCAACAATAATTCTGCTTAGGTCAATCTGGTGTACTCTCTGGTTATCGTTCCTGACCATGGTCGATGTTTCATTGAGAAAAGCCGGAAGAGAGGTGATCAGCCCCCGAGTCAAACTATGGGCGCAACGCTTGCTTGATTATGCTGATGTAAAGTATGCCATTCATTATGAAAAACCTTGGTCCATTGAACCCGGTAGACGCTACGTCCTGATGAGTAATCATCGAAGTTATTTTGATATTCCGTTGGTCTTGGCAGCAATTCCTGGAACTGTCAGAATGATTGGCAAACAGGAGTTATTTAAGGTGCCCATTTGGGGTCAAGGTATGATAGCAGCTGAATTTGTTCCAATTGATCGGAGTGACCCAAAAAACTCTATGAAGTCTTTGACCAGAGCCAAAGAATTGATGGAACACGGTGTTTTGATTTGGCTGGCACCAGAAGGAACGAGAAGCCCGGATGGAAAAATACAGCCCCTTCGTAAAGGTGGCTTTCTCCTTGCCAGGCAAACCGATGCGGTGATTATTCCCATTGGATTACGTGGTACTGAAACTGTCATGTCACCAAGTGGCTTCAAGATTAATGCTGGTAAACACCTATCTGTTCACGTTGGAACCCCGGTAGATACTGCATTTCTTAGCCGTTCTGAAAAAAGGGAACTCCCATTACGCATAACTGAGGATCTCAAAAAACTTTCTGGCGAAACAGCCTGATAGTGAATGAAAACCCTTTAGCTTGCAAAATCAAATGAGTGCACAAATGTTAACTGGCTTACAGCCAGAAATCCTGAACGAACAACAGAAAACTTGGTTTGCAGTAGCAGTTTGCCATGCAATTGTTGCAGATGGAAACATTGATCCTAGCGAACTGAGTTATCTTGAACAGGCTTTATCCTTCCTGAGTTCGAAAACCCAGGTCGACTCACTTGTGCAGGCGGTCAAGGACCAAAAGCTTCCAAAGTTGGACAAGTTTCCTTTGGCAACACGAGAGCTAGAGGTCAAAATTTTTATCGAGTTAGCTTTGATCACAACTGCTGACGATGTAATAAGTACACGCGAGATTGACTTCTTGATGAACGTTGGCAAGATTCTTGGCTTTGGTCGTGAATTTACGAAGGTATTGATTCGCTGGGCTTCGGAAGGCATCATCTGGCGAAATAAAATGCACAAAATAATTAATTCTGGAGTGGAACTGCACCCTGAATATGTTACATGAAAAGTAAACTACCCTCTTCTGTCGAGACCACTCTTGGCTTACTAACATTCTTTGCAGGTGGGCTTTTCATAATTGCTTGTGGGTTTATCCTCCAAACTCTTTCAGGGATTCTGATCCCTTTTTTTGTAGCACTCTTTCTAGCCTATCTTGCTGAACCACTTCAGAAACTTCTGATCCGTTTCCGTTTCCCAACCGGTCTTAGAGTTCTCCTCGTCCTACTCAGCACTGCTCTGATTCTGTACCTTGTGGGGCAATTGGTCTACAATAGTGTCAATGCACTAACAGCTAACTTACCACGCTACCAGATGCGGATACAAGGTATGCTCTTTGATGTTGCAAATACCCTCAGTATTCCTCCATCAGTGATCCAACAACAACTGACAAAAATTCAGTGGGCCGATCACATCAATGCAGGAGCGATTGCCCAAATTTTAGGGCAAGGATTGGGGAACTTTGTCGAGTTCCTCACGAACCTGTTTCTCGTACTACTTTACCTTGTATATCTGCTATTTGAACGGGAGACCTTTATCCGAAGATTGGAAAATTCTTTTTCTCACCGTAGCGGTGCGTCTCGAGCAGTCGGAGTAATTCATTCCATCAATCAACAGATTGCAAACTACTTGAACATTAAAACTGGAATTTCAGCACTCACAGGAATTGTGGTTGCTGGATTTTTACTTTTTTTTGGGGTCGATTTCGCACTCTTCTGGGGACTCTTGACATTTTTACTAAATTTCATCCCCTCTTTTGGCTCTGTACTGGCTACTATTCCACCAATCATAATTTCTTTCGTCCAATTTGAAACACTGGCGGAGCCATTGGCCATTATGGTTCTTCTCATATCAACACAAGTATTTGTTGGCAATGTGCTTGAGCCAAAAGTGATGGGTGATAGTTTAGGAATGAGCCCATTGATTGTCGTGCTTGCTCTTATTTTTTGGGGTTGGTTATGGGGCCCCGTTGGTATGATTCTCTCAGTTCCTATCATTTCTGTATTTCGCATCACTTGTGAGAATATTGACGTTCTCAACCCAGTCGGTCGTTTTTTGAACGAACCAAAAATTCGTTAAAGAGTAAGTGAATGCTCAGAACTGCTGTTATTGGCGTAGGTTACCTGGGGCGATTCCATGCCCAAAAATATGCTCAGCTGGCTAATTCGGAATTAGTGGGTGTCGTAGATAGCGATTATACCAGGGCAACTGTTGTGGCAAAGGAGACAGGAACGAGAGCTTTCAAAAATCATGAGGATTTGCTTGGTAAAGTAGATGCTGTCAGTATCGTTGTACCGACAGTACATCATCATCAAATCACAAGGCCGCTTCTGGAGGCAGGTGTTCATGTTCTGCTCGAAAAGCCAATTGCAAGTACTTTGGCTGAAGCAGAGGACTTAGAAAAGTTGGCAAATCAACAGCAACTTGTACTTCAGATTGGTCATGTTCAACGCTACAACGTTGTCTTCAAAGAATTTCGTGAATCTATCCAACAACCAAAGTTCATTGAAAATCTCAGGATTGCCCCCTTCCCCAAAAGAGGCACTGATGTCGATGTGATTTTAGATTTGATGATTCATGACATTGATCTTGTGCTTGCTGTAACTGGGGAATTACCCATCAAAGTAGATTGCACTGGGGTCTCTATCCTAACACCCCTCACAGATCTAGCTCATGCTAGGCTGGTCTTTCCTGATGGTTGCGTAGCTAGTTTGACAGCCAGCCGTGTTTCTGACAAAGCAGAACGAAAGATGCGCATCTTTCAAAACGGCCTCTATCTATCTTTGGATTTTGGAACAGGGCAGGCTCGGAAACTACAAGTGAATTTCCTTAGTGAGCTAAGCCCTGAAGATCTCCAACCAGAGACCCTTCAGTTGGAGCGTGGTGATGATCTACTCGCTGAAATTGCTGATTTTTTGGAATGTATAGAACAGGACAATAGCCCTCAAGTTTCAGCCAAGGATGGTCGGCGAGCCTTACAGGTGGCCTGGCAACTGAAAGACTTACTGGTTACAAATTAGTCTGATGCTGGCCCGCTCTCTTTTCCTTCAACTTATCCCACCTTTTCTGCTTGCCACCTTTATCCTGACCTTTATCCTTTCGATGGATACAGTTTACAAGCTCATCAACCTGATTGTCTCCAGAGGTGTTCCTGTAGAAAGCGTCTTGGTGATGTTACTCTACAGATTACCGCAGTTTCTATCAGTCACTCTGCCAATTGCAGTTGTTATTGCAGTTGTGGTTGTCCTGGTTCGATTATCCAACGATTTAGAACTTACCGCAATGGGCGCTTCCGGTTTAAGTCCGTGGCAACTCACCGTGCCCATCGCAATCTTTGGATTGCTAGCAACCATTATGGACCTGGGAATCACCCTATGGATGCAACCAGTCGGATATTCTGCTTATGAAGAGGAGACCCTAAGGTTATTGAGATCTCAAACAGCGAAAACAATTCGTCCTGGAGTACTTAACTATGATTTCCCTGGCAAAGTTCTTTACGTGGAAAGTAAATCTCCGAATGAGGAATTGGAGGGGATTTTTATTTCAGACACGGAGTTTCATCCAGGTTCAATGGTTTCACTTTCCTCAACAGGACAACTCCTTATCAGGGAGAGGGAGCAGGACATTCTTCTAAAATTGAGGCAGGGTACTATGCACTTTGGAAATAATGAAGGTGGGTATCGAACAATGGATTTCGAGAAATTCCAATACCAGTTTCGTCCTCCTCAGTTGGATGGTTCTCCAACTCGCAAAGTCTGGGGAGTTTCCACCATGGATTTAATTCAAGCAGAGGGTAATTTTGGGGAGCAAGCGCGTCAGAGGGAACTTCAACTCAGACTTACGACACCATTTGCTTGCCTCGCCTTTGCTTTGGCGGCACTTACCATTGGGATAGTAGACCCCAGAAGAGGAAGATCTAATGCTTACCTCCAAGCTCTAGCCTTGATCATCATTCATTACATTTTATGGTCTTTCTCTAAGGAACTGACCATTGGGAAAGAACCGATGAAAGCGGTTATTCTCTGGGTTCCTCCTATTATGATAGGATTATGGGGAGTGTATCAAATTCAATTGAGTCATCAAAATTGGAGAGGACCTCTAACATGGTGCTGGGAACATCTGCCTTTCAAGAATTTAAGCGACCCTGAAATATGAAAAAAATTTTCATTATTCTATTTTCAATTTTCTCATATCCTTATTTTCTCCAAGCCATTACTTTGGAGCGAGTTCAAGAAAGCTACCTGAAAATGCAGAGCTTCAAAGGCAATTTCCAGCAAACTACAATTGTTGAAAGTGAAGGTCGGCAAGCAAGCGCCTCTGGAATGATTGCATATCAACGTCCAGGAAAAATGCGCTGGGAGTACCAAGAACCTGATCCTCAGCTACTTGTAACTGATGGAGACACTCTCTGGTTATATGATCCTTTGCTAGAAAACGTGACTATTCAGGAGTTGTCTGTTGTGACAGATGGGACTGCTCTAGCGTTCCTTCTCGGTGTCGGTGAATTGACTGATGACTTCACCCAGCGCAAGATGCAGAAACCCTTACTAGGTCCTGATAAATCCTGGAAAATTTTGGAACTGGTTCCTAACCGAGAACAAAGTGCAATTGAGTTTTTGCAGCTTGGTGTGAATAGCGAATCAGGAGATCTGGAAGCATTGCTCCTGAAGGATAATAGCGGTTCAGTAAGAATCATCGAATTTGAAGCGCTGAGTTACAACGTCAAATTTTCTGATGGTTTTTTTACTTTTGAGGTTCCTCCTGGTATGGAAGTCATTCGCCCTTAGTCTTTCATACAATGAAGGATAACTCATCTTTTCCCTCAAATGATCCACATCAGGTATCAACAAATTTGGAGAGCTACTCGCTTGTTGCTCCTTTGCTTTTTCTTATTGACTCCCTTACTCTTGACTGGCCCGTTGTGGATATGGAAGTTCTCTGATTTAAATTTGGATACCCACTGGAGCAGAAGCTCTTCAGAAGTAGTTGCTATTCCTAATGCGGAAGCAAGAGAGGACGAAGCAGTCATTCAAATCTATGGAGCAAGAGCATATAACTGGCGTGGAGCGTTTGCAGTCCATACGTGGATTGCGATCAAACAAGCTGGAGACACTGACTTTCGCCGATATGATGTGATCGGTTGGCGACACTTTCGCGGTATGCCCGTTGTTTCTGAATCAATTGGGCTGCCAAACCGAGCGTGGTTCGGGAATCCTCCAAAGCTTTACGGTCAGGTACGCGGTCAAGGAACTGAAAAATTAATTACGAAAGTTGAGAACGCAATCGCTAGCTATCCCGCGAGTCAATTCTATCGCGTCTGGCCTGGTCCAAACAGTAATACCTTCACAGCAGATGTACTTCGACAAGTCCCAGAAATTCAAGTAACACTACCTCCAACTGCTGTTGGTAAGGATTTCCCTTTAGGTTTCTGGATACAATCCACGACAGGCGGAAGTGGATTGCAGCTAACTTTATGGGGGATTTTTGGAGTTTCTGTTGGATTCGAAGAGGGGCTTCGCTTTCAATGGTTTGCTCTGGAATTTGGGCTAAACCCTTGGAAAGGAGAACTTTATTGGCCTGGGATCGGGACACTTCATCTTTGGAGTTGATTTCAAACTGTGATTTGCAACTCCCTGCGATAATGATCAAACAAGGTTGATTTCGAAAGCATTCCCAGGAATTTCTCGTTGCCATTCATTACCGGTAACGCCCAGGCTCCGCTTAGTTCAAATTTATCTAGAGCTTCTTCAATAGATTCATTCGTGGAAATGATTGGTAGAGAGCGCATGATTGAACCCATGGAAACTATATTGTAGAGATGGGCATCGAATAGGTAGGAGCGGATGTCATCTAGAAAAACAATTCCGATGCAACAATCAGAATCTGCCTCAAGTACAGGAAAGTAATTCCGATGCGCATTTTTAAAGACCTCAACAAACTCCCCCAGAAGGGTGCTATCTCGTACTGTTAGGAAATCGTGATCCAGTAAGTCCTGAAAATCCCTAGACAGTGATCGTAAGAGATGTTGGTCGGACCCTCTTTTGACAAGATCGCCTTTGAAGATCAAATTTCGAGTGTAAACAGAACCCACTTCTAAAAATGAACTTGTTACCATGGCGCTACTAGCGGTCAACATCAAGGGAAGAATAAGCGAGTATCCCCCTGTGGATTCCATGACCAGAAAAATCCCTGTCAGAGGCCCATGCATCACACCGGTAACCATTCCTGCCATACCAACCAGAGCAAATGCTGCAGGTTCAGCCACACCATCCCAACCAGTCAATCCTAGTATTAAGCCGAAAGACATACCCACCGCACTACCCAGCACGAGGCTGGGGGCAAATACACCTCCTACCCCCCCAGAACCAAGAGTCACGCAACAGGCGATGAATTTTAACATGATGAATAACAGGACCCATTCCACAGTATGCTGGTCTATCTGCGCCAAGAACTCCTGCGTGATATTATAGCCCTCACCAAGCACTGAAGGATTCAGATATGCCATTCCCCCAATAACTGCACCCCCAAGAGCAGCCCTAGCCCAAGGACTAACTATTTTGTCAAATTTTTTTTCTGACCAACTAAGGCTTCTGGAAAATGCAATTGAGACGAGGCCTGTCAATATCCCGAGCAAAACACACGCAACCAAGGAAGTAGGGTCGAAAAACTCAAACTCGTGCGTGAATGTAATCTTATTGCCCATCAGGACACGGCTGAACTCTGTCGCAGTCACCGCAGCGATGATCGAGGGCAATACAGTCAATACCGACCATTCCCCAAGAATGATCTCTAATGTAAAAATTAGGCCCGTCAAGGGCGCATTGAATATCGCAGCAACCGCACCTGCCACTCCGTAGCCAAGTAGTAGTTTGCTGCGGCGCTCATTTGTGTTCAACCAGCGAGCAATCACAGCCCCCCAAGCAGCCCCAATACAAACTGTGGGACCTTCAAGTCCAGCGGAATTCCCGGTCCCAACAGTTAATAGGCTTCCGAAAAACCGAGAAAAAATCATTCTTTTTTTCAGATTTCTCGCGTCATGCAATACAGCATGAATCACTTCAGGAACTCCATGTCCTGAAGGATCTCTCAACAAATTTCGAATCATGAAAACAGCTAAACCTGCTCCTAGCGCAGGCATCAGGATTTGTCCAATGTCAGGTAGAAATAGAATCGATTCCTGCAGGAAATGTACACCCCAGTTCAGGCTAACAGCCAAGACACCACTACCAGCTCCGATGATAAGGGCACAAAGCATCATCACAACGGTTTCGCGTGCAGAATGAGTTCGAAAATGTGATAACCTTCTCCCCTCTCCAAGGTGCGAACTCGGTAGGAGAGTTTGAAGCTTAGTGTGAAGTTTTTGTTTGAATGTAGTCCAAGAGTTCATCTTGTGCGGGTGCCTGGTGCAGAAAGTCCTCGACGCCTGCTTGCCGCAGCAGGCCAGCTATTTGTGAAAGGATCTTAAGATGGTGAGAAGATTCGGCGCTGAGCAAAAGAAAGAGTATTTTTACGGGTTGTCCGTCTGGTGCGTCCCATTCCACAGCTGTGGGAAGAAAGAACACATCTACGCGAGATTGGGATTTCGAGATGGGTATTGGATAACGAGGATGAGGAACCGCTACTCCTTTGCCTAGAGCAGTTGATGATTGGTTTTCACGCTCTAACAGGAGTGTTCCCAATTTTTTTGGGGAGATCTTATTAAGTTTTAACTGTTCAGGCAGTTGCCTTAGAACAGCATCTCGATCTTCACCCACAAGCCCATAATGAGTGCCTCCCAATCCCAAAGCAGTCATCAAATTGTCTGAGACCAGATTCCTTTTTTTTCCCAATGCAGATGAACCCAAGCGGAGATGCTTGGCTTCTGCCCAGGAAATCAGTGTAGCCTGATTAATGAGCGGCTTTCCGTTCCGGATCGTACAAGGGAATTCCCCTTGCTGAATCCAGCGACGAATCGTTGTTTCTGGGACCCGGAGTAAATTAACCACCTCCGGGATGGTAAGCATCTGAGCCATGGTCTTTAACTAAATGAAAATCTTCTGCAAATTGATTTTCAAATAGTAACTATTTTTCCTGTTTGCTGAAAACGAAAAATTAATGATCAGAATTTTTAGCAAAGTCCAAATGGCTTTCAAGATCATTAGATTTGCTAGTACCAACCTTGCAGCCATGGACCAAATTTGTCATGATTCATAGATTGATTTCAAGCTACTTCCCTAAACTTTTAATTTCCCTTGAATTTTTCATGCCTACACCATCCAGCTTGCTCAAAGAAACAAATCACCTGCACCCATTTGCAGATTTTGTCCACCGCCACATTGGGCCCAACCAAGCTCAGCAACAAGCAATGCTCCAATTCCTTGCATTACAATCTCTTGAGGATTTGCTAGAAAAAACCGTTCCTCATAACATTCTGCAGCAGCAAAGTAAGCTTGAACTAAAACCTGCAAGCGAAGAGCAGGCGCTGAATGAGTTGAAATTAATGATGGAGGCCAACCAACTTTGGCAGAGTTTCCTTGGTCAAGGCTACTATGGAACACACCTACCCGCAGTAATTCGTCGGAACTTGTTGGAAAATCCTGGATGGTACACCGCTTACACCCCCTACCAGGCGGAGATTGCACAAGGAAGACTGGAAGCCCTGCTCAATTTTCAGCAGATGGTCTTGGATCTCACAGCAATGGAGGTAGCCAATGCCTCACTGCTGGATGAAGCAACTGCAGCTGCCGAAGCGATGACACTATGTAAACGCCACTCCAAGAAAAAAAGTAACCAGTTTTTTGTCGATTGCAATGTGCACTTACAGACCCTCGATCTTCTTCAGACCCGAGCAAAGCCGATGAACATTCACTTGGTGGTTGGAGATCCATTAAAAATACCAAGTGGGGACTATTTTGGAGCCTTATTGCAGTATCCCAATACATTTGGGGCATTAACTAATTGGTCAGAATGGATCGAGGCCATGCACCAGCAAGAAGTTGTGATCGCTGTGGCTTCGGACTTGCTGAGTCTAACGCTCCTGAAACCTCCAGGAGAAATGGGTGCTGATATCGTCTTTGGCAGTGCCCAGCGGTTTGGGGTACCCATGGGATACGGCGGACCCCATGCTGCCTTTCTGGCAACTCGTGACACCCTGAAAAGATCTTTGCCCGGAAGATTGATTGGTGTTTCTCAAGATCGACAGGGTCAGCTTGCCTTACGCATGGCTTTGCAGACCCGCGAACAGCACATCCGCCGCGAAAAGGCCACCAGCAATATCTGTACAGCACAAGTTCTGCTCGCTGTCATCGCAGCTTTTTATGCAATTTATCATGGCCCCGAGGGCCTCAAAAAAATCGCGCGGAGAACTCATACCCTTACTGTACTACTTCGAGAAGGTCTAGATCAGGGAGGCTTTGTATCGAATGATCATTTTTTTGATACTCTTTGCATCGATACCAAAACACAACAGCCAGAAATTCTTAAAAGGGCACATGAAGCTAAGATAAATCTTCGTCTGGTCGATGCCAGCCACCTCGGAGTCAGTCTTGACGAAACGACGACTCCAGAAGATGTCATTAAGCTTCTCAGAGTTTTTGGAGTAGAAGCGAATTTAGATGCATTACTCAGTAAAGCCAACTCTTCCGGTGTCGGCATTCCAGAAAACTTACTAAGAGAATCTGATTTCTTGAGTCATCCTGTTTTTCACCGGTACCACTCCGAAACAGAATTGATGCGCTACCTCAGGAGGCTGGAGGAGAAAGATCTGGCACTTAATCGGGCTATGATTCCGTTGGGTTCCTGCACAATGAAATTGAACGCGAGTGCTGAAATGATCCCTGTGAGCTGGGAAGGTGTGGGCGCTCTTCATCCATTTGTGCCCGTGGAGCAGGCGCAAGGAATGCAGAAAATGATTCATCAACTGGAAGATTGGCTAATCCAATTAACTGGATTTGATGCTATTTCCATGCAGCCTAATTCCGGTGCTCAGGGTGAATATGCAGGATTACTGACAATCCGCAACTATCATATTTCTCGTGGAGAAGCACATCGTCACATCTGTCTGATCCCCAACTCTGCCCATGGCACCAATCCAGCTAGTGCCCAGATGGCGGGAATGAGAGTATTAGTCGTCAACTGCGACTCCCAAGGCAATGTAGACGTCAATGATCTTCGCCAAAAAGCTGAAGCACACGCTGGCGAATTAGCGGCCTTGATGGTGACCTATCCTTCAACTCATGGGGTTTTTGAAGAAGAAATCTGCAGTATCTGTGAAACTATCCAAGGCTATGGTGGACAAGTCTACATGGACGGAGCTAACCTGAATGCACTAGTAGGTATTGCCCAACCGGGTCAATTTGGACCAGATGTGATGCACTTTAATCTGCACAAGACTTTCTGCATTCCCCATGGAGGTGGGGGCCCTGGAATGGGCCCAATTGGAGTCCGTTCTCACCTGGCACCATATCTGCCAAATCACTCCATCATAAAAGTCGCCGAAAATCGAACCGGTGGGGCTGTTTCTGCTGCGCCATGGGGAAGTCCAAGCATCCTGCCAATCTCCTGGATGTACATTCGCATGATGGGGGGAGCGAATCTGCGCACTGCCTCCCAGGTTGCTATCCTAAATGCAAACTATATGGCGGAGCGACTAAGTGGGGCTTATCCAATCCTCTATCGTGGCCGCAACGGCCGCTTAGCACATGAGTGTATCTTGGACATCCGACCACTGAAGAACAACTCCGGAATCTCCGAGGAAGACATAGCAAAGCGACTGATGGATTATGGATTTCATGCACCCACCATGTCATGGCCTGTTTCTGGAACCTTGATGATTGAGCCTACAGAAAGTGAATCCAAAGATGAGCTGGATCGTTTCTGTGATGCAATGCTCAAGATCCGAGAAGAAGTCCGCCAAGTGGAAGAGGGAAACTGGCCTTTGGAGGATAACCCCTTAGTCAATGCTCCGCACACTCAATTGAACCTAACCGCTGAGGTTTGGCTCCATCCGTACAGTCGAGAAACCGCAGCCTACCCCTTGCCAGGTATGCAGGTCCAGAAATTTTGGCCTACGGTCAATCGAATCGACAACGCCTTTGGAGACCGTAACCTGGTTTGCTCTTGCCCAACAGTGGAATCATATCGATGATGGAGGAAGCCGAATTTCAAACTGGTATTTTTGAGGAGATGCCTTTTCAGCAATATCAACAAGCTCAAGGGTTGAATCAGTCGACCCTTAAGCAGATTTTCCGTCCTGGGAACTATTATAACCCACATGGTGTCTTGATCGGAAATGCAGGCCACTGTCTTATTCTCGAACCTGAAAGATTTGAAAGGGATTATCAGCGACTTGCTCCAGGAATTTCGCTCAGAAAGTTAAAAAAACTGGAACCAGAGGCAGTTTCATGTAGTGAAAAATCTCATCCAACAATGCTACCCACAAACATTTGGGATATATTGATGAATGCGCAAAATGCGGTCAATACCCATCCTAAGGCCAGTTGGATGCTGGAAAACAGCCTCAAGGAAGTTTCCCTTTTCTGGAAAGCCCCTGAAAACAGCTTGCGCTGTAAGGGCCGACTTGACTTGTTCTGTCCAGAAAAAGCCTTTATCGCGGATCTCAAATTTTCCTATCGGACCACCACAGAGGCCAATACACAGTGGCACTACGCCTTTCAGGCCGCCTGGTACCGTCAGGGCATTTACCAAATCACTGGCGAATGGCTTCCATTCTACCTGATCTTTGTAGAGCGCAACATTCCGTATAGGGTAGTGGTAGCCAAATTGGAGAAAGAAACCCTCGAGGTTGGTGATCGACTGTTGCAAGAGTCTTTGGTCGAGTACCACGCGTATGCGGCCCCCCCTGAATTTGATGATCTAGCTTGACTGCTAACTATTACTGAAAATGTGACTTTAGGATTCATTCAAACCTTCGTCCAAAAGACAAAATGGCTTTTCTAAAAATTCTGATCTTGGCTGCTACTTTAGGTCTATTCATTGGGGCTTTCACTTTGCTGCTGGCCGGTTGTGAACGGGCTGAACGTTACCCTGGATTGGCGATTATTCCGGGAACTCTGGTTGGGTTGGACCTGGGTTTAATGTCACAGTGGGGAGAGTTTAGTCTGCTGTTGATTGGAGGATTGACAGGATATTTTCTGATGCTTAGCTTTTGGCGTGATCGTCCAGCGATCGAAGGTTTGTTGCCCTTGAACAACCAAAGTGCTAACTCAGGCGACACAATGCTTAGTGATTCAACTTCAGCAACCGATGGGAAGTTGGAAGATAAATTGGCCAACTATATCTGAAAGGTGTCTGAATCCAAGCCGTTGGTCCCCCTCTTAACGATGGTAATGTCGAAAGACGTTTCGAGGAGTTACTGAGGAACCCATTACCATCACCCCTGCACTGTTTGTACGAGGTCAGCTTTTTTCCTGGATCAGGACCCACTGTTTAGGCTTCCTGCAACCCACATTGATCACATCTTGAAATACTTTGGCCAGTAAGAATCTTCAATTCCAACATCGCTACAAATGTCAAAGCGTCATGCATTATCAAGATTTCGATGCGAAAGTCGTTGCTAGGCTTCAAGTTTTCCCTGCAAATTAGGCGCGAACTGCTGGGGAACATTTTTCGTGAAGGACTGATTGTCTAGGGAATTGAGACAGTGGACAACTAGTCCCTATACCTCTTGCTGTCAGTATTTTGCGTCAGCTTCAGTTCAAACAGTATCAATTGTTGAAACTGGAAATTCAGCAACATAAATCAAATTTGAGAATTTTCACGGCCTACCAGATTGCCTGAAAAACCCGAGAATTCAGTCAAGCTACTACCCTTATATTGAACTACAGCGAAAGAATGTGCAAAATAAGTTATATATTCATTTCACAGATCTTCCTGATCAGGTATGTCTAATGGATGATGTGATTACTTGGGGCGCTACCCTGAATGAGATCACACATGTTCTGAAAAATCAGGTGTTACATTTGCCGGCATTTTGATGCTTGCTTGACACATATTGGATTCCTAAGGCAAAAATTCATGGCTTCTTCCCTTCTCTCCAATCCAATAAACCAAAGACGGCTGAGGGCTTTTAGAGCCAACCGAAGGAGCTATTGGTCACTCTGGTTCTTCCTCTTTCTCTTCTTTTTCAGCTTACTGGCAGAACTAATTTCCAACGACAAGCCGCTGTTGATTAGCTTTGACGGAGAGTTTTACACCCCTTTTTTAGTCGAGTACCCCGAGACTCAATTTGGTGGAGAATTTGCGACCGAAGCTGAATATACTGACCCTTTTGTCAAGGATCTAATTGAAAAAAAGGGTTGGATTCTCTGGCCAATGATTCGCTACAGCCATGACACGATCAACTACAGCCTTAGTGTCCCTGCTCCAGCCCCTCCCTCCACTGAAAACTGGCTTGGAACCGACGACCAGGGACGGGACGTGATGGCGCGCTTGATCTACGGCTTTCGCATCTCGGTCCTGTTCGGACTCTGCTTGACGATCTTCAGTTCGATAATTGGGGTAGCTTTCGGTGCCCTTCAAGGCTACTACGGAGGCTGGGTCGATTTGGGTGGACAACGCTTTATTGAGATATGGTCTGGACTACCGGTGTTATTTCTGTTGATCATCCTCTCGAGCTTCGTGGAACCGAATTTCTGGTGGCTGCTCGGCATCATGCTCCTGTTCAGTTGGATGGGACTTGTCGGGGTTGTGCGGGCAGAGTTTCTAAGAGGCCGGAATCTGGAATATGTCCGAGCTGCCCAAGCCCTTGGATTGAGCAACGCCACGATTATGCGTCGTCACATCCTTCCTAACGCGATGGTCGCTACCCTTACCTTCTTACCCTTTCTGCTCAACAGTTCGATCACTACGCTGACCTCGCTCGACTTCCTGGGGTTTGGTCTCCCAGTTGGTTCACCATCTCTAGGTGAACTGCTTGCTCAGGGAAAAGCCAATATCCACGCTCCTTGGCTAGGTCTCTCTGGTTTTTTGGTATTGGCCTTGATGCTCAGCCTGCTCGTCTTCATTGGCGAAGGAGTCCGCGATGCTTTTGATCCACGGCATCGCGGATAATCAACCCAACTAGCTTTGCCCACAACCAAAAATTCGTAATCAATTTCAAATCACTTCCTAATTGCTGAGCTATAGTGAGCTCATTTTGTGCAGAAATCGCAAAATTTTTATGATAATCAACCGCTAGAACTTAATTTCTCACAAGCCGTTACTTCCTGAGCAATTAGCAAACAATGTATTCACTATGCTGAAATCTGTGCCCATAACAAAACAGAGATTCACATTTCGTCTCTGCAGTTTGTGGCTAATTTTACTTTCTCTTCTAAGCACCTGTGCTCCTTTCCCAAAGGAGGGAGACACTAGCAATCAAACAGAGGTCACACTGACTCTTCAGCACCGTAGTTCAGAACGCAGCGCCCGTGCTGGTTCAAGT
>MDTD01045092.1_pt1 | contig 17073 bp, 17 predicted proteins | sample 811221 | NCBI WGS metagenome assembly MDTD01 (sample SAMN05326646, study PRJNA326480) | marine metagenome | isolation source: seawater | place: Pacific Ocean: South West | collected 2011 | reverse complement strand
CCGAAGGATGGGTTCTTGGGAGAGGAAGGAGCAGCAGAGCAAGGACAGTCAAATGTTCAATGGATAATTGACCCTATCGACGGAACGACAAATTTCGTTTATGGGCATCCAGGATTCGGCCCATCGATTGCAGCAAAGATAGGAAATGAAATTGTAGCTGGAGCTGTTACCGATTCGAGCCTTGGAGAAGTGTTTGATGCTGCGATGGGGTACGGGGCAAGATGTAACGGAGAAGGAATCACCCTAGAGAAGTCAACCACGTTAGAAACATCGCTTATCGCTACAGGGTTTAGTTATAGAGATGTGGATCGAATCACTCAAGTCGAAATACTTCTAAGGATTATCCCCCATATAGCCGACATCCGAAGGATGGGAAGTGCTGCGATCGACTTATGTTCTGTCGCCAAAGGCAGAGTTGATGCTTTTTTTGAAACAGGACTAAACGAATGGGATTTCGCTGCTGGCTTGCTAATAGCCTCTGAAGCTGGAGCTACGACACTTCTAGTTAACGATTTTGCTGGCAAAAACTTAACTCTTGCTATCAATCCCTCAATTGAAGAGCAATTTAAGGATCTTCTTTATTCAGCTGCACGAAATATAAATTCGTAGATATTTAATGCCCTACTTTTAACCCAACGTAGCCTTTGCCTCTATCATATTGGAATGAGCACCAAGGTACTTGTGGTAGAGGATGACGAACGAATCAGAACTGCTGTCCGACTTGCCTTGGAGAATGAAGGATGGGAAGTCGTAGAAGCAAGAAGTGGGGAGGAAGCCCTCGAGATCTTTCCAGAAGCTGATGCTCATATAGTTCTTATAGATATCATGCTTCCGGGAATAGATGGCTTCGAAGTTTGTCGGACTGTTCGAAGACAAAGCGACATTCCCGTAGTGATGGTTACAGCCAGAGATGATACGCATGATGTCGTTGCTGGTTTGGAAGCCGGTGCCGATGACTACCTGACAAAGCCTTTCGCTCCTAAAGAGCTAAGTGCAAGAATACGAGCCCTTCTCCGAAGAGTGCGCATTCCGACCACAGAGCTGAGCAATCTTGAGTTTGGAGATCTTAAAATACTCCCTGACCAAGGGCAAGTAATCGTCGATAAGAAAGCAATACACCTAACACGGACAGAATTCCAGCTACTTATAGAATTAGCATCAGCGCCTGGGAGAGTCTTCAGCAGGGATGAATTACTTGAGCGAGTATGGGGGCGAGGATATTTCGGTGATGGAAGACTTGTGGACGTCCATATTCGCCGACTTCGAAAAAAAATAGAGCCAGAAGATGCAAAACCGCGTTATGTAATCACCGTCAGGGGTTTTGGCTACAAACTTCAAGGATAACCCTCAATGGCCATTCAAATTAGGCGCGGTGTTCGTCTCAGAGCGAGAGTTACTCTTGCATTTGGGCTTGGAGCATTGATTCTAACGACAGTGCTTTCAATCGTTACTTATTTACTCGTGAGAGATAACTTACTAGAAACGCGAGAACAAAGCGCTCAAAGTGTGGCCACGGTAAACGCGAACCAGGCACAAAGAAGAATAATAGAAGAAATTGACACTGGAACAGCCCGCGACCTTCTTTCAAACCTAAGAGGGGTTAGAGCCGAATCCACTCCAGCCATACGACTTGACAACAACTGGATTTCTGCTGATCCAGTTCTATTCGAAGCTCCTGGAAATATCGATTCTGAACTATTGAACCTCGTTAATACTTCAGAATCTTCTGGGGCAAAAATGAGATACCGATTAAGCAATGGAACCCCCGTTCTTGTTATAGGGTTTCCTCTAACTGCACGGGATGCCCTATATTTCGAGGCAACTCCACTTGACGATATTGAAGATACCTTAGATGCACTCTCCCAGATCCTAATAGTAACGAGTGCAGGGATTTGTCTTCTCGGAATAGCTATTGGCACTTTCGCTTCTCGAAGATTGTTGCTCCCAGTCGAAAAGGTTGGTCAGGCTGCCAGAGCTATCGCTACAGGTGATTTAACCGCCCGATTGGAAGTTGGACGAGATCGCGACCTCGAACAACTAACTGACTCCTTCAACCAAATGGCTTCTAACCTCGAAGAGCGGATACAAGCAGACGCCAAATTTGCAAGCAACGTTTCACATGAATTGCGCTCCCCACTTACGACAATTATGGCCTCTCTAGAAGTGCTGAATGCAGATAAAAACACCTTCAATGAAGCTTCATCAGTTGCGCTTGATCTCCTTACCGAAGACCTTGAACGTTTTCGTCAATTGGTAGAAGACCTCCTTGAAATCTCACGATACGAAGTTAATGCAAATGCATTGGATCTTGAGAGGTTTTTGCTTAAAGAATTCCTCAGGGCTATTGCGATCCAATCAGGGCACGAACTTCTTCAAGTGGAGTTCATTAATTGCGCTGATCAAACGATAATCGAAGCAGATAAAAGACGACTAGCGCGGGTAATGAACAACCTTCTAGAAAATGCAACTAACTACGCTGGAGGTGCGACAAGATTAACGGTGACGCAACATAATAACGATATCGAAATCTCAGTCGAGGACAAGGGCCCTGGAATTCCCGAAGAAGAACGTAATACAATCTTTGAAAGATTCGCCCGAGGAGCAGAAGGAGGCCGACGAGGAAAAGGAACGGGAACTGGACTGGGCCTCTCACTTGTTGCAGAACACCTTAAACTTCACGGCGGCAAGGTAAACGTTCGTGCTCATGGGAACGGAGAAAGTGGCTCAGTTTTTACGGTTACTCTTCCAAAGGTAGTTAAATGAGAAGAATTTTTACCCCCTTATTGCCTTTAGCTATATTATTTTTCTTAGGATGTGGAATTCCGCAAGATTCTTCGCCCGTTTCAATACAGTCAACATTTCCAGAGAACACGACGCCGCAAACAGACACTCAGGAAAGTGAAGACTCTCGAACCTTTACTATCTACCTACTTGACGCTGAAAGTCGGTTAGTCCCAGTCACGCGCGAGCTGTCTGGCACCGAACTTAGAATCACAGATCTCATTAACGAACTCATAGCGAACCCCACAGAAGCTGAGTCAAGCATGGCCCTGAGCACAGCTGTTCCGGTAGGGCTGTCGTTAGACGGAGTAAGCGTCGATGGAGTGGTTGCAAAAATTAATTTTGAACCCGGAGGGTTAGAAATAGTCGAAGGAGAACAGCTTACGGAGGCACTTGCTCAGATTGTCTGGAGCGTTACAGAGTCAGGTGACGTAACGAGTTTGATTATTTCCATAGAAAATGAAATAAAGACTTGGCCTACGCCAGATGAAGGTGACCAAAATTCATTAACACGAAGTCAGTTCATTAGCTACGCCCCCCAAGTATCAGTTATTGGATAAAGATAAACCATTGAACAGGAGAAAACATGACGATCGTCCTCGCAATTGATGCTGGCACTACGGGGGTTCGCACTCTAGCTGTTAATAACAATGGAGATATCGTCTCTTCCTCTTATAGGGAGTTTAAACAATATTTTCCTAACCCTGGGTGGGTTGAACATGATCCAGAAGAAATCTGGAATGCTGTTCAGTCAACTATGTCTGACGTTGTTTTAAGCATTTCAGATCCAATAGCTGCAATAGGTATCACCAACCAACGCGAGTCTGCAGTGGTTTGGGATCGAGAAACTTCACTCCCGCTACATCGGGCCCTTGTTTGGCAGGATAGACGCACAACTTCTAGGTGCACAGAACTAGAAGATAATGGGCTTGCCTCGACCATAAGAGAATCGACAGGACTTATCATCGACCCTTACTTTTCAGCCACTAAATTTGAATGGATTGCGAGAAATTTACCTGCAAAGAATAACGCTGTTTTTGGAACCATCGACAGTTGGCTTATATGGAAACTAACGGATGGGAAAGTTCACGCCACTGATACCTCGAACGCTTCACGTACAATGCTTTTTAATATTAACAGCCTCAGGTGGGACAACGAACTTCTTGACTTATTTGGTATAAACGAGTCTAGTTTGCCTCAGGTCAAAGCTTCGAATGGCGATTTCGGGGAGACAGGAAAAGAAGCATCCTGCGGTAAAGGAATTCCAATTAGAGGGATAGCAGGCGACCAACAATCCTCACTATTTGGTCACGCTGCGTTTTCTAAAGGAGACGCTAAAAACACGTATGGAACTGGCTCTTTCATTCTTATGAATGTCGGAACAGAGTCACCTAAACCAGTTGAAGGTCTTCTATCTACAGTTGCTTGGACCCTAGAAGGGGATGGAACAACAACTACGACTTATGCTCTCGAGGGCTCTATCTTCTCCACTGGAGCGACAGTTCAATGGTTACGAGATGGATTGGGCATGATTTCTGAGGCTTCAGAGCTCGAAACTCTAGCTCTTCAATGCTTAGACACGGGAGATGTTTTTATAGTCCCAGCATTTACCGGCCTCGGTAGTCCTTGGTGGGATCCTCTAGCTCGGGGAATACTTCTAGGAATCACTCGTGGGACGGGGAAAGCAGAGATAGCCCGAGCAGTAATCGAATCAATCGCCTATCAAACGCGCGATGTAACAGAGGCAATGCAAATTGCCTCAAATCAGCAGCTACAAAATCTAAGAGTTGATGGTGGCGCATCAGTAATGGATCTTCTCTTGCAAATTCAAGCAGATCAACTGCAAGTTCCAGTTCTTAGACCTCAATCAAAGGAAGTCACTGCTCTTGGTGCGGCATTTCTCGCTGGGCTTTCGATAGGCATTTGGACTTCCCTTTCTGAGGTTGAAGAGAAATGGAAGTTGGATGTCCAGCTACAGCCGGAGGTAGATCGTATAACAGCTGATGCAGCCCACTCTCGATGGCTTCAGGCCATAGAGCGCAGTAGATCTTGGGCAATAAGCAGCTAGCGACTAGATACTAAAGATCCGTCAGCGTGTTCTTTATATGGCGGATAGCTTGAGAAGTACGTTGTTCATTTTCGATGAGAGCAAACCGAACATACCCTTCACCTCCTGGTCCGAATCCCACTCCTGGAGAAGTAGCTACTTTCGCTTCTTTTACGAGCCAAGAGGCAAACTCTATAGATCCCATATGTTTATATTGTTCAGGAATAGGTGCCCAAGCGAACATTGTCCCTTTAGGGGGTTCAATACTCCACCCGATCCTATTCAGACCGTCACACAATGCATCACGACGACTTTGGTATATCTTATTAACTTCTTTAGGGTGGTCGCTTGCCTCGTTAATTGTTACGGTTGCTGCAATTTGTATTGGCTGGAACGTTCCATAGTCTAAATAGGATTTAATCTTAGCTAAAGCTGCAATGACCTCACTATTTCCAAGCATGAATGCCACACGCCAGCCAGCCATAGAAAATGACTTTGTCATTGAGTAGAGCTCTACAGCAACATCTTTACCTCCATCAGCTTGGAGGATAGAGGGAGGCTGGTATCCATCAAAGCCTAAGTCCGCATATGCGAAATCGTGAACGAGGAGAACTTCCTTTTCTTTGGCAAAGTCAACTACCTGTTGCATAAAGTCCAGGTCGACACACATGGTAGTTGGATTGTGTGGGAAAGAGAGCAAAATTACTTTCGGGCGAGGCCAACTATATTCCCACCGTTCTCTCATGGCCTCAAAGAAGTCAGATCCGCTTGTAAGAGGAATCTCTCGTACCTCTGCGCCTGCAAAGAGAGGTGAGTACAGATGAATGGGGTACGAGGGGGACGGAACCAATACAGCATCTCCAGGCTGAACGAGAGTCCACATTAGATGAGATAAACCTTCTTTAGCGCCAATTGTGTTAATCGCCTCAGTCTCTGGATCAAGAGAAACTCCGAAAGTTTCCTCGTATAAACCGCATATCGCTTCTCGAAGTTTTGGAATTCCCTTACTCAGTGAATACCGATGATTTTTGGGATTCTGAGCAGCTTCACAGAGCTTATCGACAGCAATTTTTGGAGATGGAAGGTCGGGATTTCCGAATCCAAAATCAATAATGTCATCACCTTCACGGCGCCCTTTGATCTTTAAGTCATTAATGATTGTAAAAACATATGGGGGAAGGTTTGCTATTCTCCGAAACTCCATCAACTCAGGCTATCTCCATTATTAGCAAGGGACGTGTACCTTCGTTTATCTCTTCTACGCTAGAAGATTCTGCTTAGCTAGCAGTGCTGCCCCGATGGCACCTGCTCTGTTTCCAAATTCCGCCAGAACAATCGATTCTTGCGACCTTAGTGAGCGTTCTGGAGTCAATCTCTCGAAGCTCCTCCTTACTGGGACCAGTAAGTGCTCGCCCAATTCTGTGATACCGCCACCTAGAACTATCGTCTGTGGGTCAAGGATATTAACTAAATTTACTAGGCCTATAGCTAGCCAATCGCTGAAATGCTCCAGCACTCTTATGGCTTCTTTATCATTTTTTAGAACCAATCGAGCTACCATTTCGCTACTAACCGGCCTGCCACCTTCGAACTCATCCCCCCGAAGAGGTCCGATTTTTCCAGCTGATCTAAGGTACTCAGCGATACCTCCTAAAGATGATCCTGCAGCGTACCGTTCCCAGCATCCCGAGCGCCCACAGGGACAAGGTAGACCGTCGGGCACAATGGTCATATGGCCGACCTCCCCTGCAAACCCGGATGCTCCTCGAAGTAGTTCAGAATTAAAGTACAATCCAGCTCCAATTCCTGTGCCTAAACAAACCATAATGACGTTTTCAGATTCTCGAGCGACCCCTAACTGGACTTCAGCCCACGTAGCACTTGTAGCATCATTTTCTATTAACACTGGAACATCCAACTCGCAACGAACCTTTTCAAGGAGGGGGAAATTCTTAAAGGTTGAAAGATTTGGAGATGTTTTAACTACGCCAGATCTGTCGACAAATCCTGCTACTCCAATACCGACACACCCTATTTCGGGTGTTTCACTTTCTTGAAACCGATTAGCGATATCAATTAGTGACTTGATGATTTTTTCATGATCATCTTCGCAAGGCTGGGAGATTACGTCTCCGAATGAAAGGTCGGAACGAAGTGCAACACCACGTATATTCGTCCCACCAATATCGAACCCCAAAGAAATGGGGCCTTTAGGGTTCACGACGACACTACTACTTCTACTCTTTTTCGAAGATCTTCTAGTGCTGCTCTAATAATACGTGACTCTGCTCTTCGTTTCACAAAGCCTGGGATAAGGATGGCTAAGTCTGCAGCTAAATGGTAAGTCACTTCGGTCTCAGCCCCTCCGTTGATAGGGAGAAACTCATACTCGCCCTCAAGTTTTCTTGTTATGTCTCCCTCAATCTGTCTCCATGCGACTCGCAACGGATTACTGCCATAGTAATACCTAAGTGTATATGTCGTACTTCTTCCCATAGCTGCAACCCGAAATTGAACGTCTCCTCCCCTGCCCTCATTGTCAGTTGCAACTATCGTGGCTACTTTTATATCTGACGCCCAATCTGGGTAATGCTCGAAATCAGTTATGACATCAAAGCATTGTTGAGGAGTTGCTGAAATAACAGTTTTTTGTTTGGCATGATCACTCATAATCATCCCTCTCGTTGTCGATTGATGTGTTTTCTCTTCCTGTAAAAGACCCGTGGGAAATTGCCCACATATTGAGATTACCAATTGGATACACAGAGGCAAGGATACCGAAGGCGAAGTTCGTGCTCGATGAAAGAGCAGCAAAGAAAATCCCCGCTATTAGGTTCACTGAAAAGGAGCCCCACAGGATGATTCGAATTCGCCTAGGGAAGGACATGGATAGAAGAAATAAGTCTCCAGTAGTAACAGTCTGATGGCGGCTGAGCTCTAGGGACTTTAAAAAAGCTACTGAGCTAAGCACCAATCCGATGCAAAAGATTGAGAGTGAGAGAATAACATACGCAAGTTCCAGAGTCTCAAATGCAATGGCTAGGAATCCACAAATAAGAAAAATGCTTGTTCCCATCCATGAGGTTGTTTCATAGTTTTTTTTCATGAGACTAAAATCCCGGTTATGTGGGCCCTTTATTGCTGTTGTTTTAGGAGTGCTTCCCAATACTTTATCCCTAGGTTGTCATATGAGAATTCTTTCTCAGCGCGTGCTCGCGAATTCCTTCCCATCTCCTTTCTGGTTTCTGAATCCACGAGAAGCTGTTCTAATGCTTGTTTAACGGCAGTGGAGTCTGTTGGACTATCGACAACAAAACCAGTCTCCCCTTCCAAGACTGCTTCGTCAGCCCCACCGCTTCTTCCTGCGATTTGTGGCACCCCACAGGCTGCTGCTTCAAGAAATACTATTCCAAAACCTTCCTGCTCTAACCCTCCCCATCGCACGCGGCATATCATGCCAAAGACGTCAGCGATCCCATAGAGCTCTGATACTTCATCATCGGGCACATAACCGAGGAATGTTACTGGCGCATTAGTTGACTGAGCAAGTGCTTTAAGGCGACGGAGGTCTCTACCAGTCCCAGCTATTAAAAGGTGGACTCTGGGCCTGGTTTTTACCAGTTCTGAAGTTGCAGAGATTAAGACATCCATACCCTTTCTCGGCACAAGCCTACTCAAGGTCAAAATCACTTCATCGTCATCTCTAAAGTTAAAGCGTCCACGAGCTGTTGACCTAGTCTGTTCATCAAGAGGTTTAAACCTATCTATATCAACGCCAGGTGGAATCACGCAGATAGGAAGATCTTGTTTCGCAGCTCGTATTGCTTCTTTCGTTGAATAATCACCAGCGGTAACTACAAGCTTGGCGTTTTGAAGCACGTTTGCGATCAGAGCTCGTGCTATTGGCACTCTTCCAGGAATGGTTACTTCTGCCCCATGAAGAATTACTCCATAAGGGATTCTGATTTTTGGACCGAGCATTCCAATTGGAACTGCTGGGTCATACATAATGAAGTCAATGTCTTCATCCTTTGCCACGGAACGGATCTGGTTTGCTACTTGCTTTGTAGGAAGAAGAACACGCTGCTTGCTCCTAATTATTTTATGTGTTTGTTGTTGATCAAATGACTCAGAATCTGGATGGGGTGTGGTGTAAACGACAACCTTATCTTGCGGCAACCTTCTATAGATCTCCCATAGGTAGGATTGAATCCCTCCAACTTTGGGGGGATAGTCATTAGTAACTAATAAATGTCGCACGTATCAAGAATGCCTTCGTTTTTTATTTTTTGCTCGAACTATTTCTGCTTATTCCAGCTCACCTCTCGTTGTAATTCTTCCTGAACTAGCGGCGATGGATCATCTTTCATCCCCCCTAAGAGACTGTCTAGTTTAAGTCGCTTTGCTGCCCAAACAGCATGACTACGTATCATATTATCACTGTCGCGAAGGTACCGTCTGAGTATTTTTTCCGTCTTTTTCGAAGATGCTTTTGATGTATTTCCTAAAACGATAAGGGCGTTACGCCGAAGATACTTTGGGTCTCTTTTGGGGATATACCACCTTCCGAATCTTTGTATCAGTTTTTCGTCAGACATCTCCAGCATCTCATGAATACGGACTGGGTCACCGAGACTATTCGATGCAGGCTTTTCATGGGCTCGTTCTTCCATCCGATTTATTGGGCAAGATATTTGGCAGTCGTCGCAGCCATAGATTCGGTCTCCTAAAGCTTCGCGAAACTCGATTGGAAACTGGCCTTCTGATTGCAGAAGCCAAGCTAAGCATTTGTTAGCGTCTAAAATTCCCGGAGCAGTAATTGCCTCGGTTGGACAAGCTGGAATACATCGCGAACATGTGCCACATCCTCTTTCTTCTGGAATGTCAGGAGGAAATTTTGCATCTGTGATAATTGATCCCAAAACGAACCAACTTCCTCGGTTCGGAAGCAAAAGGTTGGTGTTCTTTCCGTACCAGCCGATACCGGCTCGATAAGCTGCTTCGCGATCAACGAGAGCATTGTCATCTATGAGAATTCTTGAATTGAAGCCATGCTGGTCTAGAAGCTGAACGATTGCCTCCAAGCCGTCCCGTAATAGCTGGTAGTGGTCCTCAAGAGCATATAGAGCTACTTTTCCCAGCGGCTCATCACTATTCGCTACCTTTGGACGCTTGCGCCAGTAGGATCGAGCCCCAACGACTAATGTTTCAGCTCCCACTAGAGTTTGAGTTGGATCCGTTGAACGTTCTGGGTTTCGATAGGTAAATTGCATACCCCCATGTAGACCTTTTCGTTTTCGTTCAACTAGGTCTCTCTTTGTGGAAGTGAAAACTTCTGCTTTAGCAAATCCTATAGAGTCCAGGCCATTATCTGTACCGGCTTTCCGTAGCTCTGTGACCGTAGGCATTGAAGGCATTGTTTAATAGTCGCAGATATTTTGTATTATTTGCAGGATTAGTACATAGAGTTTTCACATTGTTTATGTTGTAACTCTGGCAGCAGCCCAGCCTTATTCAAAGAACGCATAGAACGCCATTCTTCCATGCTAATGACAACTACTTCTTCAGATTTACGGTCACAGATGTAAGTTACGATGCAATCTGAGCATGTAACTGTGTCTTTCATAATGCATGTTCTGCAATCAATAGATATGTAGTTTTCTTCCATGATTGGATGGTATATGTAAGGTGTGACAGTTTTTTGAGATAACCCGATGGAAAGTATCTATATTTCAACTACGTCTTTACTGCTTTCGCACCATCTGCAAATTGAAGACTCGATGGTTTCTTCTAACGTCTCTGCATCTTCAATTTCTAGTTCACCACCAGTGGTGAAGTGATGAAATTCGCGTACTCTCTCTGTCCGTATCACATCGAATCGTGTTAGGTTCCCACATGCTAGGCATTTATATCGTCTGGCTTTAGTCATCCTCACTCATGTTCTTTGTAAGTATTTGTAGGTCGCTCAGACATTTGAGAGCAGCTCCGGAGTCAATAGCAGCGTTTGCTCTTTCAACTCCATCGACAAGATTTTCGGCGATCCCTGCGACGAGCAGTCCTGCGCCGGCGTTTAAAGCAATAATATCTCGTTTAGGGCCAGGCTCACCCTGAAGAACTTGGAATGCAATCTGGGCATTTGTCTTGGGGTCGCCTCCGTGGATCTCTTCTTCGGTCGCTCTCTTTATACCGACTTCTTCTGGCGAAACTTGTGAGGTTGTAATGCCATCAGGGGTAACAGTGTGGATGGTGTTGGGTCCTGTGATCGATAGCTCGTCTAAACCACCATCTCCTGTGACAACCATAGCTAATTCTGTTCCTGTTACTTTAAGGACTTCGGCCATTTGTTTTCCTGTCGCTTCAACAGGAACGCCGATAACTTGGCGCGTAAGTGATGCTGGATGAGAGAGAGGTCCTAATAAATTGAATACTGTGGGAATGCCTAATTCCACACGTACTTGACTGGCGTAACGCATTGCCGGGTGGAATGAGCGCGCATATGCGAAGCCCACTCCCAACTCTTCGACGCAACGTGCGACCTGTTCTGGAGCTAACTCGGCAGCAATAGAAAGCTCTTCGAGTAGGTCAAATGAACCCGAAGTAGATGATGCCTTTCTGTTTCCGTGTTTACAGACTTTCGCTCCTGCTCCAGCAGCGACAAATGAAGCGATTGTCGAAACGTTTAGTGCAGCTTTTTGACCCATTGGAGACCCTCCAGCTCCGACTAAGTCAATAGTCTCAGGCGGGCAGCTGATCGGTATACATGCGGAACGCATAGCGTGAACAAGCCCGCTGAGCTCATCGACTGTTTCTCCCTTTTGTCGAAGCGCTACAAGGAACGCAGCAAGTTGTGCATCTGTAGCTTCTCCATTTAGAACTGACATGAGGACAGTTTCGGCTGTCTTTGAGTCTAAATCTCGACCGTCAGAAAGACCTGCAAGAACGATAGGCCAATTCTCGAATTTTTGTTCTGGCATGTTTTTAGTATTGCCTTGAAATTCAATAAGTCAAAGCATTTACCAAAGCTAATGTTTTTGCTTGCCTTTGGGAATCGGCATTACATCCTAGAAGTTGCTAATCAGCCACTCGCGTTAGCGTGTTGGTATCGGTATGATGCAGAAGCTCATCTTGGATCGACATCTTTAGAACTGAGTCTTCTTCGTAGGACCATTCATTTTCTCCGATGTTGATACTGAGTGTGTACTCTACCGTTGATGCATTTTCTGCAAGATACTTGTTCTGTAGAATTCCGTAGGTTGTCGAACCGAGCTCTGCTGACATGTTAAATGAGGTAGCGTCAGCTTCGCATTCTCCTCCTGCGATAACAACTGTCCCTCTCGGAACCATGAAACAGCGCATGATCTGCTTTGCTTCAGGGTCATATAGCCAATATCCGATCTCGGTATGAAATGGGTCTTGATCGAGCTCGTCAGATCTCCAGGCTGCCATCCGGTAGTCCAATCCATAGAGATGTTGGTTACCATTGTCAACTGGGCCAAAAGTTGAGAATGTTACTCGCTCAAAATAGCTGGTATTGCCAGTTTCGCCTTCTTCGTGGTGGTAGGAGAAGTCAACACCTCCGTGCCCTTCCCATGTTCCAACAAGTGAAAGTAAAGGCCCAAAATTTGCAACCGTTAAATCTTCTGGTGCAGTCATAAGAAATTCTCCAAATCTTGTAGGTGTGGCTCTTTGCTGTGTTGCTGCGAAAACCACAATGGTCTACTTAGAAAAATAGCACTTACTAGACGTTAAGAATACTCAGAGCAGGAATTTTTTAAATTTAGATTTATTTGTGTTGTTAGGTTCTCGAAGTCAGAATGTTGTGCTTTTCGTCTTTTGGCGTAAAAATGGGAAATGGTGAGTTGGCCGGATGGCTGCAGCATATTTATTTATGTTGAGGAAGGTCGGGGCTCCAATGAACAGAGTGCTGATGAGAGTCAGGATGGAGTGATCTGTCGATTAGGGCAACAGAGAGTAAACCGCCGATGGTCATAGAAATATGGAACAGGTAAGGGTGAAAGGGTGCGGTAAGAGCGCACCAGCATTCGAAGCGATTCGGGTGGCTAGGCAACCTCCACTCGGAGCAAGGTCAAGTGTGGAACATGGGTCGTTCGTCCCAGTTACTAGAAATGGTACAGTTCCCAGGTGGACCGCATAGATGGATAGTCATCAAGGGAAAATATAGAAATAGATTCCTGAACAGAACCCCGCCTATAGGCCAACTCACCTACTTTCAATCTGCTGACTTTTTAGCTCTTTTGGGCCACAAAGCACCAACCATGAGAAACGACAACGTTGATACTGCTGCAAGGAAGACAAAGGCGTTACGGAATGCTGGAAGGGCACCTACCCCTACTGAGTCTCCTATAATCGCGACGAGTATGGCGATGCCTACAGCAGAGCACATTGCCCTTCCCGTAAGGAATGTGGCATTTGCTCTGCCATAGACTTGTTCAGGTACTTCTGAAAGCGCAGCGCTATTTAGCGGAGCGAAGGTCAACCCCATTGCTACTCCATACAAAAACAATCCAGGAAACATATTTCCCCAGTAGTTTATATCAGATCCGTAAAATGAAATGAACCAACAATTTGCTGCTATCAGTAGCGCTGTCCCTACTAGAAGTATCCCTCGGTAGCCGTAATTTTGGACCCAGCGGCCAGTTCCGATCGAAACAACTCCCGCTAAAAGCGGAGTAGGAGTAATCGCTAGACCGATTTGAATCTGAGAGTACTCCCAAACAGTTGATAGGTGTATTGGCCATAGAAGCCAAACTGAAGAACCCACTAATGACACGCCCAAAGAAATAGCGTTTGCAGTAGTGAAGGTTGGGATCGAGAAAAGTTTGAAGTCAATTAGAGGTACTGGTTGGCCTTTATTTCGGTAAAGGAAGATTGGGAAAAAAGTCGCTGAAGCGATAAACGCAAGAATGGTTCCCCAACTCATCCAACCCCATCTGGGTCCTTGTACGATTCCTAATGCAAGACACCCTATTGCAGCAGTTCCTATCGGGATTCCAAGAATATCTAACGACCCAGTATTGATAATTTCTGCTGAGATCTCTTTTGTTTTATGGAGTGCTATTGCGATGACTACCGCTGCCGCGCCAATTGTTTGCACTGCGAACATCCAACGCCAATCCGCGATCTCAAGAATCAATGAGGCGAATGTTGGTGATAAAGCAGACCCTATAGGAACCGATGCCGCCCATATTCCTATCGCTAAAGGGTGATGGGTTTTATGGAATCGTAAAAGGACCATTGCCAAAGACGAGGGAGCATAGATTGCTGCACCTATTCCCTGCATAGTGCGACCAGCTATCAGAAAACTTACGTTAGGTGAGAATGTACAAACTAGTGCCCCAAAGAAAAAAAGCAGCATTCCCCTTGTGAACATTCGTTGAGAACCGAGCCGGTCTGATAGCTGCCCTCCAAGGAGGGTAAACGCTGCAGTTGTAATTGCATAGCCCGAAAGTATCCAAGACAAGGTAGCTCGATTCGACCCGAAATCTAGCTCGATCTCTGGGAAAGCGATGGTTGTCCCGGTCAATGCTGCTGGAAGGAGGATCATGGCGAAAACTGAAATCGCTAGGATATACCAGGCTGCGCGAGTAATGGGCTGATTCACTTTTGCTCGGGTATCTATGAGTGTTCGAACAAAAAAGACCGGATCGTTAAATCAGTTTTTTGAAGGATTTCTGGACTTTTCCAGTGTTCAACAAGCGTGACAGAAGGAGCAAGGTCAGCTATCTTTCTTGATGTAATCTGTGGGTGATAAAGGTCATCTCCCATTAGGACCAGCATAGGGAGTGTAAATTGGGCAACGTCTTCTTCCGACACTGTAAGTAAGAATTCCCCATCCCACATATTCCCTCTAAATTTTTTTAGTGTTTCTTCTTCTACGCCACTGGGTAGGGCATCCGCCCAGTTATCAAACATATCGTAAAATGCTTCTCGGTTCCCATCGATACCTACCGGCTGAAGCATCACGGCTGACAGAAAACGGTGTGGCGCTGCTTTAAGTAGTCCGGCTATGAATGGTCCACCAATGCACATGCCAACTAGGTGACATTTCTCAATATCCAAATGATCCAAAAGAGCTAGTTGGTCCAACGTGTACTGGCTCCATCCATCAGTTGGACTGATCGGGGCTTCGGACTTTCCAGCATTGCGCTGATCCATGCCGATCAATTTAAACTTTTTGATAAGAGATTTGCGCGGGTTCCATGGCATATTCTCCCAAAGAGTGTTTGCAGATCGCATTCCTCCTGGGGCTAGAAGTAGAACGGGAGTTCCTTCACCTTCGACTTCGTAGAATATTTTTGAATCACCGTTTTCGAAAAAAGCCACATTTACCTCACAGATAAAGCTATGTGGAAGGACCCTTCTAGGTCAATTCCTCATCAGCAAGTAAATTGCTATCAATCCGAGTGCCGATGATCCAAGAATAGCTGCTTCGTACGATGTTTCTAGAACAGGTATCCACAGGACGGGAAGGATTCCGGTTCCTAGAAATCTAAATGAAAGTATAAATGATAGAGTTCCTCCTCGGTTATTGGGGGCTTCTGTTGCACCGAGCGCCTGAAGGACAACAGACATGTATCCGACCATTCCTCCTGCAAAAAACCATAGGATAGCTAGCATCAATGGACTTGACGCAATAAAGAGCAAAGAAGAAAAGGTAGTTACCGCGCCTGCGGCCAGCAACGATGATTTTCGAGAGCCTAGGCGATCTATTGTTCTTCCCCAGAAGGGACCGAGGAGAAACATAGAAGCTGCGCCGACAAGCAGAATCAGTCCAGCTTGGGATCCGGAGACATTAAACTTATCCCGAGCGGCAACAGCGACAAGTATATTTACACCCATTGGCCCTGCGGCTACAGCTAGTGTTGCGAGTCCGATTCGCAGAATTCGGCCTTGGAGTAGATTACGCAAAGAAGGTAGATTCGCTTCGTCTCTCGGTTGCCCAGTTGGTGGGAAAAGCGAAAGAACAAATGAAACTGCAGCCGTTCCCCAAAAAGCCGCTTCCCACGAGGTATCGGCAGCGATACCACCCACGATCGGAGCCAATCCTACCCCTAACGCTTGAAAACTAGAATAAATTCCGACCTGTCTTCCAAAGTGTTCTGGTGGAACCATTTCGGCTAGCCCAGACAAAAGTAAGGGAGTGATAAATGCTGTGGCGATTCCTTGAAGACTTCGAGCAAATAAGAACATAGTGATGCTAGGTGATACTGCGCATAATACCGACGCGAGCGTGTATAGAAGGTAGGTCGCCCTAACGGTCCGTTGCCTTCCCCATCGCTCACCAAGCGTTCCTGAAACTAATAAGAGAAGCGCAAATGGAAGGAGGTAGGCGGTAAAGCCCCACCCAATTGCTTGGGAGGATACATTGAAGCTACGTCGAAGCTCGGGGAACATTGGAAGGATTACAGTTGCCCCAAAAGGCCCCATGAAACCGCCTACGTAAAAAGGAAGATGTAATTCTCTAACTTTCATGAACTTACCGGCTCTCGCGGTTGTCTTTAATCACTTACGGATGTACAGATATCGATAACCAGACGAGGAGGATCAGGAATCTCAAGGACTCGGAAGCCTGTCCTATTCTTTGCGCCAATAGCCCAAACCAATTTGCCTTCTACCTCTCCCCCAAATACCGCTTCAATGACATTAATCGTTCCCGTTGCTTGAATTTCTGTAAGGCCTGAATATTCAGATGGGATTGAGCCTCTGCTATATGCATAGGCATGAAGGAGAATCTCGAGATATTCAGGTCCTTGGACCTCGATGCTTTGCCCGCTGCCAAATTGGATAGGCGGTTGGGAAACCCACTGTATGGAGTAACTGTCAGGGGGGCCCTCAATATTGCCAGAGGGGTTTGATTCAAACTCCAGAACAAATCTATCAAAGTCGAAATGCGCCCCAAGTCTTGCGTCCTTCATCAGGAGGTTTTGGGCATCTCCATAGGGCGATCTATAGGGCCAATAGGAAATATTTGGTGGAGTTTCTTGCGAGCAATCTAACTCTGCATCAGCTGCATTTTCTTTTTTTTCTGGAATTGGCTGCGTAGTTTCTTGAACTGGATTTTCTGGGATTACGTTTTGCTGAGGGGTGTCCTCTTCGGCGTTTTCATCTTGGCTTGAATTTTGAGATTCCATTAACTGGGCCTGGCTGGGACTCTCTTTAAGTGCTTGCTCACTTACACTAAATTCCATTTCCCCTGTGCTACATGCGCTGATAAGCAATGAGAT
>MDTD01073743.1_pt1 | contig 17074 bp, 16 predicted proteins | sample 811221 | NCBI WGS metagenome assembly MDTD01 (sample SAMN05326646, study PRJNA326480) | marine metagenome | isolation source: seawater | place: Pacific Ocean: South West | collected 2011 | reverse complement strand
GTGGCGTCCAAGATGCTTCAGTTGACTGAAGAGACTGCTGGTGGGTTCTATGCTGAACATCAGGGCAAAGGCTTCTACGGTGATCTGATCGACTTTATGACTTCAGGCCCAGTGGTGGTTCAGGTGCTCGAAGGCGACAACGCCGTTATGCTAAACCGGGAGTTGATGGGTGTGACGAACCCTGCCGAAGCAGCACCCGGCACGATTCGATCCGACTTTGCACAATCCATTGATGCCAATGCGGTGCATGGCTCCGATTCTAAAGCCTCTGCTGAACGGGAGGTCAGTTACTTCTTCTCTAAAGACGAAATCTGTCCGCGTAGCTAACAAGTCTGCGATTCTGAGGTATTTCAGGTGGCGATCATGAAACCTAACCTGCTCGGCTTGAGTCGAGACAAGATGAAAGAGCTGTTTTCCGAACTTGGAGAACAGCAGTTTCGCGCACAGCAGGTTATGCAATGGGTTCATCAACGGGGGGTGCTTAATCTCGGTGAGATGACAAATATCTCCAAATCACTGCGCGGGAACTTGGAAAAATTGGTTGAGATCCGGGTGCCGAAAATTGTGGGCCACTATCCTTCCGAGGACGGCAGCCACAAATGGATTATTGAAGTGGTTTCTGGCTCGCGCGTTGAAATGGTGTTTATCCCTGAGGGCAGTCGAGGGACACTTTGCGTTTCTTCGCAAGCTGGCTGTTCTCTCGATTGTAGGTTTTGTGCGACAGGCAAGCAGGGTTTCAACAGTAATCTGACTGTTGCTGAGATTGTTGGACAGGTGTGGCTGGCTAAGCAACAGCTCGACGGATTTGATGCAGCATCACAGCGCAGTGTTTCCAACGTCGTTATGATGGGAATGGGTGAGCCGCTCATGAACTTCGAGCCAGTGATGGATGCGGTCAATATCATGATGGACGATTGGGCGTATGGTCTTTCCAAGCGAAAGGTCACGATTAGTACATCAGGCGTAGTACCTGCAATAAGGCGGATGAAAGAGTATACCGATGCTTCCATTGCCATTTCACTCCATGCGCCCAACGATGCTTTGCGCAGTAGCATAATGCCAATCAACAAAAGCTATTCGATAGCCGATTTGTTAGACGCCGTAAAAGAATACGCGGATAGCCTAAATGACAGGCGCGTCCCTGTTATCGAATACACTGTAATCAAAGGCGTAAACGATCATCGTCAGCATGCTCGCGAGCTTGCTGAGCTATTGAAGAATCTGCCTTGCAAGATCAATCTGATTCCATTCAACCCGTTTTCTATGAGCGAATATCGACGTCCCAGTGACTCGGTGATCAATAATTTCCGTGAAATACTTCAGCGTGCCGGCTACACGGTTACTGTGCGCACCACTCGAGGCGGCGATATCGGGGCGGCGTGCGGGCAGCTAGTAGGAGAGGTTGAGGATAAAACCCGCCGTAAAGAGCGACATATTTTAAGAGCTGAGGCTAGGCAGAATGAAGAGGCGAGAAGTTCCAACGGGATTGACGAGGAGCGCGCTGAGATTCTGGCTAGCACCGGCAAGGTAAAAACCCTCGACGATAGACTGACGCTCGGGCCGTAAATCATGTTTATCGTCGTGTTCTCAAGATACGTTCTCGCAGCCAAGCCTTTGTTCTGGGCATTTGTCGTTTTTGGTATGATGCCTGTATGACGACGATCAGTTTCTTCAGCTCGCCTCGCTCGCCAAGGATATTGTGCTCGGGTATCACTATCGAAAGGCAGTCAAATAATCAGAAACTCATTGATGACCCCACTTGTGTTCCCACGTTTTCGCGTAAGAATTTTGTGGGGCACGCTGATCTAAAGCAGAGAGCGGACGATGCCAGCTGAAGTGTCACCAGAAGCTGTTTCTGAAGAGTCGCCTGCTGTGAGCTTAGCCGCCAACGACAACCGGCTCTCTCCGGGTCGAATGCTTCGCGCTGCCAGGCAAAAGCGTAATTTTACTCAGCGCGAAATCGCTGATTCCCTGCACATTTCTGTTAGTTTCGTAAACGCGATAGAGCAAGATGAGCATAGTAAACTGCCGGGGGCTGTTTTTACCAAAGGTTACATCAAGCGCTATTCTGAAATCATGGCGCTTGATGAAACGGCGGTACTTGCCGCGTATGACAATCTAGCTCCAGCAGTAATTGCTAGCGGCGCTGGAATTCCAAGAAAATCACAACGCATCAAAATGTTGCAGTGGTCAGGTTATGGCCCGACCGCAGTTTTCATCAGTCTATTCCTGGGGCTCTGGATCTGGAAGGATCAGCAGTCTGACGCACTCGACGATTCAGAAGGTCCGGTCCGTATCCAGTCAGTCGTTTCTGCCGGTATAGAGCAGCCTTTAGACCCGATTTTGGTTGCTCCGCCTGATAACAGCTCAGCTTCATCGGCCGCAGCAGAAGAGATGCGTGATGCTCAAACTTTGCGATCGGAAGATCCTCAGCTAACTCAAGTCGGCGAGCAGGCAGTTGCAGCAGCATCAGAGCGTACGGAGAGAGACGAAGAAAGCGCGCTTGGCATGGAGGTCCCCAAAACAACGGTTTACGTCGTAGGCGAGGGCAACGATACACTCGCGATGCGTTTCAGCGGAACAAGTTGGGTGGAAGTGAAAGACATGAGTGGCGGACGCGAATATCGTGACCTTCGTTTAGCCGGCGATTCGCTTGCAATAAAAGGGTTGGCACCGTTCGACGTTTTTTTGGGTGATGCGCACCGAACTCAACTAATCTTCAATGGCAGTGAAATCGATTTCTCACGAGAGATTCGTATCGACAACTCTGTGCAACTGACTGTTGGCTTCTGAATATCATGAGACACTCGCAATCGCCTACTCGACGCAAGTCAAAACAAATTATGGTTGGCAATATTCCGGTTGGGGGTGATGCACCTATTTCCGTACAAACCATGACTAACACGGAAACCACTGACGTCGCCGCCACTCTGGCGCAAATTAAGCGTATGCAGGCGGCAGGTGTGGACATTGTGAGAGTCTCAGTCCCTAGCCAGGACGCCGCAGAGGCGTTCAAGCAGATCCGGGCGGAAGTCAATGTGCCCCTTGTGGCAGATATCCATTTCGACTATCGAATTGCTTTGAGCGTTCTGGAGAACGGCGTGGACTGCTTGCGTATTAACCCGGGGAATATCGGTAATGAAGAGAGAATTAGAGCAGTAATCGATAGCGCGAAAGACAAGGGCATACCGCTGCGCATCGGAGTCAACGCAGGTTCCCTTGGCAAGTCTTTGCTGCGCAAGTACAAGGAGCCGAATGCGGAAGCGATGGTTGAGTCGGCACTGATCCAGATAGACATCCTTGATAAGATGGATTTTCAAGATTTTAAAATAAGCCTGAAAGCCTCCGAGATCTTCATGACCCTGATTGCCTATCGCACTCTGGCCGGCCAAATCGATAATCCCTTTCACCTTGGGATCACCGAGGCTGGCGGACAGCGGTCGGGCACAGTGAAGTCGGCAATTGGTATGGGTGCGCTGTTGATGGAAGGCATTGGCGACACCATCCGAGTATCACTCGCCGCCGATCCAGTTGAAGAAGTTAAGGTGGGTTTCGATATTCTCAAGAGTCTTGGACTTAGACATAAAGGAGTCAACCTGGTGGCATGTCCAAGCTGTTCGCGACAGAATTTCGATGTGATCGGTGTAGTAAATGAGTTGGAACGTCGACTGGAAGATATTATCACGCCAATCGACGTTGCTGTGATTGGTTGCATCGTGAATGGACCGGGAGAGGCACAGGTCGCGGAAATCGGATTGACTGGAGCAAGTCCGAGCAACCTCGCATATGTGGAAGGAAAACCGCATCACAAGATTCACAAAGATCAGTTGCTAGATGAGCTAGAAAATATGGTTCGTGAAAAAGTAGCCGCCAAGCAAAAAGCGGAAGATGACCTCATAGCCAGTGATTAAGACTGAATTTTAAAACCTATGAAAAAAATACAAGCCATTAGGGGCATGAACGACATTTTGCCAGAGGATTCGCCGACGTGGCACTTCTTGGAATCCCGGTTCTATGCGGTGGTTAAACGCTTTGGTTATCGCGAGATACGCTTTCCGATTCTTGAGCAAACCCAACTATTCAAACGCTCAATCGGTGAGATTACCGACATCGTCGAAAAAGAGATGTACAGCTTCGATGATCGGAATGGAGATAGTCTTAGCCTGAGGCCAGAAGGCACAGCGGGCTGCGTCCGAGCAGCGGATCAACATGGTTTGCTGTATAACCAACAGCAGCGGCTTTGGTATCAGGGTCCTATGTTTCGACATGAACGGCCGCAAAAAGGGAGATACCGGCAGTTCCACCAGTTCGGCGTAGAAGCGTTTGGGATGTCAGGTCCAGACATTGACGCAGAACTTATTCAGGTTTCAGCCGCCCTCTGGCAAGAACTGGGCTTGCTGGAGTTTGTCAAACTGGAATTAAACAACATAGGTAGTGCTCTTGATCGTGGTGCCTATGGGCAGGCTTTGGCCGGCTTTTTAGAAGAGCATGAGAGTGAGCTTGATAATGATTCCCGACGGCGGATGCACAGCAACCCGATGCGCGTGATGGATAGTAAGAATTCGGCTGTGCAGTCAGTATTGGCCGCTGCTCCGGCCCTGTCGGACTTTGTAAGTCAAGAAAGCTGTGACCACTTTGAGGAGCTCAAGCAGATTCTCCAGTCGCTTGGCATCAAGTATGGAGTCAAACCGAACCTAGTGCGAGGGCTGGACTACTACAACAACTGCGTCTTCGAGTGGACTACAGACCAGCTTGGTGCTCAGAACGCTGTATGTGGTGGCGGTCGCTACGATGGGCTGGTAGAGCAGCTGGGGGGCAGGCCCACCTTGGCGGCTGGCTTTGCTGTTGGAGTTGAGCGTTTGATTCTCATGCTAGAAACGCTTGACCGGGTTCCCGAATCCTATCGTCGCCCGGTAGATGCCTATGTGCTTACAGACGGCGAAGGGCTATATCCCATGGCGCTGCACTTGGCTGAGGGCATTCGGGCGGCATGTCCAACTCTAGGCGTTGTAACGAACTGTGGGGGAGGTAAATACAACAGCCAGGTAAAGCGGGCTTTTGCCGCAGGGGCAAGAATTGTGGTGGTCATCGAAACGGCGGGCGAAGGCTCCACAGTGAGTGCCAAAATCAGAAACTTAACCGGCTCAGGTGAAACTTCGTCAGTAGGGTTGGCCGCGATCCCTGCTGAAGTCGCTCGTTTGTTGGATGCATAGGTTGGCTTACCCCAAACATTCGTGCGTCGCATTGCATAAGCGGTTAATATTCGAGGTTTTTCTGGCTGCGTTGCTGCCAGAACCCATGGGAAAGTTCCGTTGGTTCGAAATCCATGATTGAGACAGGTTAGAAAGGAGAGTGCCGTGGCGTTGAATGCCGCTGAGGAAGAAAGTATCGAAGCCCTCCAGAAGTGGTGGCAAGAATATGGCAAGGGGCTGATTTATTCTGCGGTCGTTTTGTTCGCCGGCATTGCGGGTTGGCTCGTATGGGGGAATTCGACAAATAGTGAAGCGGAGGCTGCGTCTGATCTGTATGAGCAAATTCTGAGCATCACTCTGATTGAGGAAGGTGAAAAGATCGTCGACGCTGACAGTGCGCGGGTGATCGATTTAGCGGCAGAGTTGCGGATGAATCATGGATCGTCGGTTTACGCAAAGTTTGCGTCCTTATTCTCTGCTCAGCAGGCAGTAAATAGCGGTAATCTCTCGGCTGCCGAGGATGACTTGCAATGGATTCTGGATAACCGTAGCCAGGGATTCTTAGGTGAAGTGGATGAGGGCTTGATTCTTACTGCGAGTCTGCGGCTCGGTCGGGTGATCCTGGCCCAAGGGGATGCAGAGCGAGCGCTCACACTGGTAAATGAGCTAAATCCGAGGGCATTTGAAGGCGGCTTCGGTGAACTGCGCGGCGATATCTATCTGGCTCTAGGTCGTGTTATGGATGCCCGTGATGCTTATACAGCTGCGCAGCAAGCGGGATCCAATAGTGATGGCTTGCGCATGAAGCTTGATAATCTTCCTGATGAGAGTTGAAGGAACAGCTTTGAGCGCGCGCGAAATGAGGTTGTATACATCTACAAAAGCTTTACTGAAGGCGTTTATGGTCTTGGGCTTCGCCTTGCTGCTGCCTGGTTGTGCCGGAATAAATCTGAATCCATTGGAATGGTTCGGCTCGGATGAAGAGGCGAACCCGCCTAACGACCTGATGGACATTGCGGCTGAGGTAAGTCTCGATCGTTTATGGAGCATTGATGTCGGCAATGGGCAGGGCGATAACTATACTGAAATAACGCCTGCTATTTCTGATAGTGTCATTTTTGCGGCAAGCGAGAACGGCATAGTGATGGCCGTCACTCTCGATTCAGGCGATGTACTCTGGCGTAGCCGTCTTGATGAGCGACCGATCACGGGTGGCGTCGGCGTTGGCGGGGGATTGGTAGTTGTAGGTAGCCGGGATGCCGAAGTTATTGCCCTTGATCAGTCGAACGGTGAGAAAGTCTGGATAAGTCAGGTGACCTCTGAAGTGGTTGCGCAGCCCATCGTGAACGATGATATAGTAGTTGTGCAAACCGTCGATGATAAAGTGACCGCTCTGGATAACTCCACTGGTGAACAGCGCTGGATCTATGAGTCAACCCAGCCACCCTTGACGCTCAGGGGAACCAGTCGTCCAGTTTTCACGCCAGCCGACACCGTGGTCGCCGGCTTCAGCAATGGCACTTTGGTATCGGTTTCGGCAGATGATGGGGTTTGGCGCTGGGAAGAGCGGGTAGCAATTCCTGAGGGGCGCTATGACATTGACCGGGTAATCGATATCGACGGTGACCTAGTGGTCGATGGGAATCGCATCTTTGCGTCGAGCTACCAAGGTAATCTGGTAGCGCTGGATGTTGTCACAGGCCGTATCGTTTGGGGTTTGCAGGATGCGTCGAGCTATCATGGAATCACTCAGGGCTTCGGTAATCTTTACTACTGTAATGATGAGAGTCATGTGGTCGCTGTACGTGATGAAAGCGAGGACATCGTTTGGCAAAATGAAGATTTGCAGCATCGCAGTATCACTGCACCGACAGCTATAAGTAACTTTATCGCCGTTGCCGATTTTGAAGGCTATGTTCACCTGATTTCACAGATAGACGGACGGATCGTTGGCCGCACCAAGGTAGATGATGATGGAGTAAGAGCGAACCTGCTCACCGACTTGGGTCGCCTAATCATTTTCGGAAACAGCGGCACTTTGGCAGCCTTTAGCCTGCAGTAGAAGGACCTCGCTATCTAGAATCAGAAATATATTTCCAGGTCTTATACATGAAACCTGTAATTGCTCTTGTCGGTCGCCCAAACGTTGGTAAATCTACCCTCTTTAACCGCCTAACGAGAAGCAGGGATGCTCTAGTCGCCAATGTTCCCGGCCTGACCCGCGATCGGCAGTATGGGGAAGGTAGGCTGGACCAAAAAGGCTTTCTGGTGATCGACACTGGTGGCATTACTGGTTACGAGGAAGGTATCGACTTCGAGATGGCGGCGCAATCTCTCAAGGCTATCGAGGAAGCAACAACTTGTTTGTTCATGGTCGATGCGCGAGACGGTGCGGCGCCCGATGACTCAAAGATACTGGAGTATCTGCGTAAAGAATCGAAGCCCTTTTATCTTGTGGTGAATAAAGTCGATGGTCTTGATCCTGATCAAGCCGCGGCCGAATTCGCAGGATTCGGGGTGAAGCAGTTCTTCACGATTGCTGCGTCACACGGCAAGGGCGTTCGACAAATGCTGCTTGAGATTCTGGGAGATAACGAAGCGCGAGAGGCGGATGATGAGATCACGCCCCGCGGAGTCAAAATCGCGGTGGCTGGTCGGCCGAACGTGGGGAAATCGACTCTCGTCAACCGAATGCTCGGGGAGGAGAGGGTGGTGGTCTACGATCAGCCAGGAACGACCCGAGACAGCATCTACATTCCGTTTGAGCGCCGGGGAAAAGCGTACACGCTGATTGATACAGCCGGAATTCGCAAGCGGGGTAAAACTAAGGAAACGGTTGAGAAATTCTCCGTAGTGAAGTCCCTGCAGGCTATCGAAGATGCCCATGTTGCGATTCTGATCATTGACGCGAAGCAAGGCATCGTTGAGCAGGACCTGCATTTGCTGGGCTATGTGATCGAAACTGGCAGAGCGCTGGTGATAGGTATCAATAAATGGGATGGGATGGACGAACGCGCGAAAGATAAGATTCGTCTCGATATCAGGCGACGTTTCGCCTTTGTGGATTTTGCGAATATTCACTTTATTTCTGCGTTATACGGAACTGGTGTTGGTGAGCTCTATAAATCGGTGAATGAGGCCCACGCGTCGGCACAAAAAAATCTGGGAACCAATCAGCTAACGACTATCTTGCAGAGCGCGATCGCCGATCATGCGCCGCCAAGTATAAACGGTAGAAGAATCAAGTTACGGTATGCGCATGCAGGTGGGCAGAGCCCGCCCACGATTGTGGTTCATGGTAAGCAAACTAATAAGTTACCTAACAGCTATAGTCGCTATCTTGAAAAAACATTTCGTAAGAATTTGAAGCTAGAAGGTACTCCTGTAAGAATTGAGTTGCGCAGCGATGAGAATCCATTCACCAAAAAAGAGCGTGACCTCACTCCGCAGCAGGTGGCCAGGAAGCGGCGTTTACACAAGAATAGGAAATCCATGAAGCGATGACAGTTACGCTGACAGAAATAGAGCATGCTCTTGAGCGCATCAGTGGGGTAGCCCTGCGGACACCTCTGCTCCGTAATGCAGCACTATCGGAGCGAACTGGCACTAGTGTCGTCATCAAGCCGGAGAATTTGCAGCACATAGGCGCGTTCAAATTTCGAGGCGCCTACAATCGGCTTGCGCAATTGGATGATAGTGAGCGGAAGGCTGGTGTCGTTGCTTATTCTTCTGGTAATCATGCGCAGGGAATCGCTTACGCCGCACAGCTACTTGGAATGCCCGCGACGATTGTCATGCCCACAGACGCCCCCCGAATAAAGCTGGACAACACTAGGTGTTTGGGCGCAGATGTCAGGCTTTATGATCGACAGACCGAATCTCGGGAACAGATTGCGGCTGACATTGCGGCATATCGTGACGCGCTGCTAGTGCCTTCCTACGATGACCCGGACATCATCGCTGGGCAAGGTACCTGTGGCTATGAATTGGTAGAGCAGGCAGCTGCTCTTGGCACTCGGCCTACTTCGCTTCTTGTTCCCTGTGGGGGCGGAGGTTTACTGGCAGGTGTATCTACTGCAGTGAGGGCGCTGCTCCCGGAAGCTGAGATTTACGGGGTTGAACCGGAAAACTTCGATGACCACGCCAGATCGTTGCGCTCCGGAACCCGGGAAAGCGTATCGGGCACTCATCCTACCTTGTGTGACTCGTTGATGACTCCGGCTCCAGGAGAGCTCACATGGTCTATCAATCGGGAAACCGTTAGTGATTTTATTGTAGTTACCGAAGATGAAGTGAGACATGCCGTCAGCTTTGCTTTTCGACACCTAAAGTTGGTTGTAGAGCCCGGTGGCGCAGTCGCTCTGGCGGCATTGCTCTCAAAAAAGCTGAATCTAAAAGGTAAAGAGCCAGCCCTTATTCTCTCAGGAGGTAACATCGATCCTCTTGTCCTCGAAAACTGTCTGGTCCAATTTCCCGACCCTTAATGGAGCAGAGCGCTGCGTTTCCCTTCGTAAGCCTGGCCAGCGAATTGCCAAAAAAAGTTCGTATTATTAGATAAACATGCTGCCAAGCTTCTTTTGCGTGGATCTCTCTCAGCGCAACGCGGATGTCTTTATGATCAAGCCTTAAAGTCAAACTGGTTTCTCTATGAATTTAAAGAATAAAGCATGGCATTTGGCAAGCCCTTAACGATTTTTGAAACGGGGCAGACTTTGCAAGATTTCAAGGCGCTGGAGCAGAGCTTGAAGATTGGTTTGTAGCCGGTTTGGAAATCCCGCAGGGTGATGTGTTGGCGCTCGATATTGTTGCAGGACAGAGCCTGAGGGCCTTGAAGCAGTTTGGCGATCTGATCATTACCGGCTAGCCTACTTGCTTGATTGCGTTGCCCCTTGAGTCCGCTGTCAGTGGGCGCGATTCGCGAGCTGTTTGCTAATCTGTCGGCCGAACTTTACTAGCAGGATATACGATCGAATCGCTTCACCGCTTTCTAAATATTGAGGGCGATAGGGGTTAAGTGCCTGCGTTGGCATACTCTGCATCGACGACCTCCAGAATCCTTTCTCGGGTGGGACGGACCAGTTGCCTTCCGTTGATGAAGACGGCGGGTGTCCCCCGGACTCCAGCTTTATTCCCGCCGCGCTGGTCGTTCCGAATTTTTCCGATGACTACGTTAGACCCCATATCAGCATGTAAGCGGTTGAGATCCAGATTGAGTTCAAGCGCATAGCTGTCGAATTCTGATTCGGCATCTGGCAGAGCCGACCAAAGGCTTTGCGTGGCGAATAAATAGTCATGCATTTCCCAGAATTTTCCCTGCCTTGCTGCAGCTTCGGCATATAGAGACGCTTCCCATGTGTTTCGATGCGTTGAGGTCACCGGGAAATGTCTGAAAATCAGATGCGCCTTGTCACTTAGCTGAGGCCATAACCTAGCCATGGTCTCATTTTCAACAGCGCATGCTGGACATTGAAAATCGGCATAGACCACTATACTGACGGGATGCCCTCGTTCGCCCCGGACATGATCGCTTTCTGCAATTTCGACGGGTGAATAAGTCGGTCCCTGATTGAGCAAGGTAAACAACATAAACAGAGCTACAATTGGTGTTACACCAAACAAAGCAACCTTAGACGCCAGTGCCTTGGATCGCTCCTTTTGTCGCGCAGCCTGCTGCTTCTCTCGCTTGATTTTTCGTTGTTGTTCCCTTTTGTTCATTGGTTGTTCCCAATTGGCATCCGCATTTACAGACATTGACTTATTCAACCTATCCGGCAAGGGATAATATACAAAAATTCTGGATTCTCGGCACTTCAGCGAGACTTGATTCGGTGCGCTCTTACTTTTGTCAAGGCTTGCATTGGTATTCGACGTCGCCTCGTAGTGCCAGAGCTTTCGCGCAAGTCATCGCCTGATTTAATCGCTGCTGGGATTCTGATGAGTCTCCGTGACGCTCGAATGGATCGTCCCGTCGGGCAGTTTAGTAATGAGGGTCTGTCCGGGCGTGACATCAGCACTTCGCCTAATAACCTGGTTGCTGTCGGTTAGGCTAATACTGAACCCTCGGTTCAGCACAGCAAGTGGACTGATCGAATTGAGATTACTACCTATGAAAGCAAGCCTTTCCCGGCGCTGGTCGAGCTGCCTGCGGCTCGAGTTAGTCAAGCGCTGAGTCAAAGCACTCATCTGCATCCGCTGTTCTGAGAGCTTACGACTCGGGTTGACAGCAATCAATCCACGCTGCTGTAAGCCTAGTTGTGCAGTGGCCTGTCGAATTCGACTGATCAGCACACGTCGTAGCTGCTGCTCTAGCCGGTCGAGGGTTTGGGCCTGATCCTCCAGTCGTTTGCCCGGCTGGCGAAGATGCCTAATAATCCAAGTCAGCCGCTCAGAGCGTCGGGCGAGGTCCTGTTCTGCCATGTTACCGAAGCGCCGCTGCATATTTTGCAGCCGCTCAAGATACTCAAGCTGGTTGGGGCTCAATAGTTCGGCTGCCGCAGATGGCGTGGGTGCCCTGAGATCCGCTACCAGGTCAGCGATGGTGAAATCGATTTCATGGCCGACCGCGGAGATAACCGGCAGCTCGCTAGCAAAAATCGCTCTGGCGACTGATTCTTCGTTAAATGCCTGCAGATCTTCCAAAGAACCGCCGCCTCGGCCGACAATCAATGCCTGTAAACCCAACGTGCAGGCCAGAGCATTAGCCATCGCTACAGCTGCACTGATTTCACTTGCGGCTTCTGGGCCCTGAACCGAAACCGGGATGGTGGTGATTCGCGTTGCTGGGAAGCGGCGCAAAAAGACGCTTACCATATCGCGGATCGCGGCCCCGGAAGCCGAGGTAATGATGCCGACGTGGTGGTAACCCTCCCGAATGTCCTGTTTGTGCTCCTGATCAAACAGGCCTTCAGCTTGCAAGCGCTGCTTGAGTTCCTCAAATTTGCGCCGCAAAGCACCATCGCCGGCTGCTTCCATCTGACTGACGATCAGCTGATAATCACCACGGTTGGGGTAGATGCTCAGTTGGCCGCGGACGATCAGTTGATCTCCATTTTTTGGTTCGAATCTGATTAGTCGATTTCGGCCAGCAAACATGGCGCAGCGCAACTGTGATTTCTTGTCTTTGAGGGTGAAATACCAATGGCCGGACGACGGGTTGACAAAATTTGAGATTTCGCCTTCAACAGCCACCTGCGAAAAGTGCGCCTCAAGGAGCGATTTAGCCATATGGTTTAAACTGCTGACGCTCAGTACCTTCGGCGGCTCAGCTACCGGTGCTGGGGTGGTATCTGGCAAAATCACCGCGCTACCCCCGAACAGGCTCGATGCCGTTGCATGAAATCACCAGAAAACATACTCCCCCTTAACATCACTTACTAATCCGACACTGTAACGTTCTAAGATCAGTGCCACTTTAAGCGAGAATGGCTAGCGCCATCAACAGGGTAACGATAGTTATACCAGTGGCATTGATCGCAAGGCTGCTAATCGTAGTGCCGAGCGTTCGCAGCACCTCTAGCGAGTGGGCTTCATTGTCGACAAAGAACAACCCCACTCTGCGATCGGCGAACAGCCCCGTGAGGATTCTAGAGTAGAGATTCATACAGTTTCTTATAAGGCGGCCGGGCTGAAATCCTCTGTAACTGGCTTAGTCTCCAACATTTCTTCTTTTTCATTGCCAAATTCAAGTCAACAGGCTCAGGAATGGATCAAAAAGCTGTTGTCAATTGTCATTAGAAGCGAGCATCCGAAGAGGTTTGAGTCGCTAGTTCAATTTTGCTAGGTTCATTCTGTTCAAGATTTTTATTAGGTGCAGTGATGAGTAACTTTAAGAACCCGCGAGGCCAGAATCAAAATTACGAAGACCGCGATACCCAGCATGAACATTTTGATGCACTGCTAAACCAGTATGAAACAAAGCATCTATCAAGGCGACAACTACTGAGCGCGCTGGTGGCGTCCGCGGCCGGCGTTTCAGCAGCTCCCGCTGCAGCGCAAGATCCAGCCGCGGTAGGTCGCTCAATGAACCATGTGTCTCTGTCGGTCAGTAATGTAGAGCGCTCCGCGGATTTTTACAGCCGGGTTCTGGGAATGGAAATAATCAGTCGGCCCGCTAACGGTGGGTTAAATATGGGTTTGGGATCAGAAAGCTTCCTTGGGCTTTATGAGTTGGGCGATCCTGGACGTATGCATCATCTGTGTATTGGGGTGGATAACTACAATCCGGATCGGCTTGCAGAAAGACTATCCGATCATGGCATCTACGCCAGCGTTAACCGCGATCCGGCCAATCGGACCAGTGGTGGGGATCAGCTTTATTTCACTGACCCTGATGACACTCTGGTTCAACTGGCTCAGCACGGATACCTTGGCTAGGTCACTGAACTGGTGGCAACAGCCATTTTCGCTCGGTCTGCAGTGGCGCTGTCAGAGTTGCCATGAAAGCCTCTAGCTGTTTTAGCTGGACCGGTCTTAGGGCCAGCGGTTTTGCTTCATTGTGGCTAAGCATGGAAGCAGGTGCCTCGTTATAGTGCTCCATGACCGCTTTGAGATCGCGGATCTGGCCGCCATGCATGTAGGGTGCGGTTTCGGTGATGTTTCTCAAGGTCGGGGTCTTTTGCGCGCCGACCAAGTCATTGTCGCCTTTGGCAAACCTCAATTCTGCGCACTGAGTTGGCTCTGCATCACTGTATTTCCCAAGACAGTTGAACTCATCCTGACGGGCCAGTTTGATGCCTTCATATCTCCCCATCGCGGGCAGCTGCCCCGCAATGGCGAGTACGCCAGTATTATGGAACTCGAAGTTGGTCAGGAGAGGCCCGTTGTGACAGCTAACGCACTGGGCCTGATCGATAAATAGCCCAAGACCAGCTAACTCGTCCTCGCTAAGTATGCCTCCCGATACCACAGCAGGGGTGGCAATTAAGCTGTCGGCGTAATCGTCAAACCGGCTGCGCCCCGGTTTGATCTTGCGTTGGTAGGCGGCCAACGTCTTGCCGACATTGGCAAAAGCCTGATTGATACTAGAATGCAGGTCTTTATCAAGAGAATTCCAGTTCAATCGGAGCGACTCATCGCCCAGCGGCGAGGCAGAACGAGGCGCCGTTGGTAAATCGGGCAGTGTGCTGAAAAGACTTTCATACTGAGTTTTGTAAAGCGGATCCTCGGCGAGCAATCGCACCACCTGAAGGCGATCAAAATTATGCTCATGACCCGTCTCAATCGGGGCCAGGGCCTGAGCCCATTGCGAATCTTTTCGGCCGTCCCAATAGAACCAGGGGCTGTAGGACAATCCAACAAGTGAAGGCGTATGCCTGAAACCTGTCTGAGTGCCCACTGCCAGAGTCCGGGTGTCGGTAAAATAGTTTTGTGGCTGATGGCAGCTTGCACATGCTACTTCACCATTCCCGCTGAGGCGCTTGTCGAAATACAAGCGGTGCCCAAGCTGTGCGGCCAGCTCCTTTTCAGCTACGGCATTACTGGGGTCGTCCGGGGTCTCTGGAAGCTGGGAGAGAGACAAAGACTGAATGAGCGCTCGTTGTTTCGGGGTCCATTCAGCTGGTAGCGGGCTGGGCATCAGCCTCCAGGCCAACGATCCCACGGCCGCTATCAGACCACACACTGTGAAAAGGATTCTTTTCACAACTGGAATTCCAGAGACGCTGATTGGCTGTTCTGATCGCAGTCCACGTCTATTGTCAGCAACCATCGACCCGGCATGTGGAATCTAATACCTTCCAGCAAGTAACGGCCGGGCGCGATCTCTCGGGTGACCACAGGCGCGGTAGGCAAACCGTGGTCATGATCAGGCATACCGCCAACGACTGAAACCTGGGCACCACTTATAGGAAAGCCGTCAGCTGTATTGAACACGAGTTCCCAGTTATGGATAGTATTGATAGTCAGCGGATCGAGCTGGCTGAATATTTCAAGCGTCGAGTTCTGATTCGTCCTGACGGTAAATGTGGCCGACTGGCTCCAGCCATTAGTGAAGGGAAGCCACATAAGAAGTCCGGCAAACAGGAGGATTTTGGTGTTCGGTGGATTCATACTTCTTAGAGGTCAGCCGCGCGGTAATTCTCAAGACTGAACCGGGGGCTTTAGGTGGCCATAAGTTCCAAATTTTTCTAGCCGTTATTGCCTATACGTTGTTTTATGCCTGGTGGGATTAGTATCGCGTCGTCTGCGCTCGCGGCCGCTGCTGCTAAATCGACAGCTTCAACAACCCAATATCCGGTGGGAACGTCATAGCGCTGATCGGTAACTGTCAACTCGTGCCAAGCCGTCTGCCCTGGTCAGTATTAGAGACCTCTATAATGTTTATCACAGAAAACGGTTTTGGTTCCAGGTTGTAAAATTCGGTTGGTGGTCGCGTTACGTTCTTCCCAATTGCTGGCCGCTTGACAGCCTGGTCGTGCTAGCATTCATATCTGCGATTTTGCGAGTTGGAACTAAGGAGAAAGCTGTGGCAGCTTTGCGATTATTAAAAACATTAAGTTTGTGCCTGTTGGGAAGCCTGAGCTTGGTCCCTGGCGGACTGCATTCTCAGCAAACCGCGAACTTCAGCCAAAACGGGATACCTGACTTACAGGGCGTGTTTAGCATCGCCACCGTTACTATGCTGGAGCGAGGTGAGCAGTTTGGCGGTGAATTGGTGATCAGCACCGAACAGGCTGCGGTCATTGGCGAAACTGGAGCGAGCTATCTTGATAATCTGGTAAGTAATGTAAGTGGAGCCGAGGCTCAGGTCGGCGGTTACAACACGTTCTGGATGGATCCGGGTGAGAGCATGGCAGTGATAGAAGGTGAGATTAGAACCTCCATCATCGTCGAGCCGGAAGACGGACGCCTGCCTTGGGCCGAAGGTGCTCTGCAGCGCATCTTTGGTAGCATGCGTGGCCAGGGACCATTGGATGGCCCGGAGGTACGCCCAATGGGCGAGCGCTGTTTGGTCGGTTTTGGTTCTTCGGGTGGGCCACCCATGCTACCGGTACTCTATAACAACCATAGTCGAATAGTTCAGACTGACGACTACGTGATGATTCTCGCTGAGATGAACCATGATGCGCGCATTATTCGTTTGAAAGACAGCCAGCATGGAAAAATGCACAAGTGGCTGGGTGACTCTATCGGATACTACAACGGCGACACGCTTGTGGTTGAAACGACGAATTTTCACGTTCAGGAGAGTTTTCGGGGCGCCCTACGCCATTTTCTCTATTTGTCTGCGGACGCCACGATCACCGAGGAGTTTTCCCGGCTTGATAAGAACACACTGCTTTACCGTTTCACGGTTGACGATCCAGCAGTCTACTCTCGACCTTGGACCGGCGAATTACCCATGAACGCCGTTGAGGATCGGATTTACGAATACGCCTGTCACGAGGGTAACTATGCGCTTCCGGGCATACTTGCCGGAGCAAGACGGCAGGAGCTAGAAGCGGAATTCGAGCTCGCGGGTCAGTAATCAAAGGGACGGTTTATGTCATGTCTTAGATTAGTTAGTTTGATCGCCATGCTGGTTTCCATTTCAGCAAGTCTGATTAGCTGACGCCGAAGTTATCCTTGAAGGAAATGAAGAGTAGTGTGGCAACCACGCTACCACCCATATGGGGTGCATATCAATTGAAAGCCGAGACGTGGTGGGGAAGTGTACAATGCGGCTGAGGCCGCGATCGATTCTGCCGATTTCCCGGTGACGGGCAGTTTCGGTGCGGGCGAAGTACAGATGGCTGCGCAGGCTGAATGGCAAGCCTTTAACCGGCAGCAACTTGCTGCGATCAAAAAAGCGTTAGTGGCTAGTGGCGGTAGAGAATCGCGATGAGAATGACCTATCAAAGGTGGGCAACGATGTGTTTTATCCTCGATATAACAGTTGCCGTCAG
>MDTD01133544.1_pt1 | contig 17075 bp, 19 predicted proteins | sample 811221 | NCBI WGS metagenome assembly MDTD01 (sample SAMN05326646, study PRJNA326480) | marine metagenome | isolation source: seawater | place: Pacific Ocean: South West | collected 2011 | reverse complement strand
TTGATCTAGAAATAGAACATATTGAGGTTGTACAAGCTCTACCAATTGAAAATGAGTCTAGAGTTCTACCAAAAACAGGCTACTATAAAGGTACTCCGTTTACTGGTAGCTGGGCAGAGAGAACAGAACTAGTAAAAGAGTTCAACAGATTGGTAAGAGAAATGTGTAACAGAAATGGTTGGAAGACTTGGAAACATCCAGAAGTATTCTACAATGCAATCGGTGAATTAACATTCGACGTGATGGAAAAACCTAAGTCAGTTCACATTGCTAGAGAATATTATCGTTGGGATTTAGTCAACGATGAGCCTAACAAAAAATTAATCAAAGTAACGCAAGCATTATTTTAATATGAATATAAAAGAAATTAAATTTAGCGTAGAGACTGTACATAACAGTCTACAGACTTACGGAGATGAAAATATCTCAGATAGCTTATTGAAGCACAACCTTAATCATCTGTTATCAGCCGCAGCTGCAATAGCTAACGAGCTAAATATGAGACAGATACTTGGCAAACAAATATGAAAACATACAAAATAGAAATAACACCCCTAACAGAAACCTCGGGCAGAGAAGATGCCCCTTATATTATTGAATTAACGACCGATGATATTAATTGGTCAATGAAACAATACCAACGAAACCGAGCAGCCTTCAGTTGGGAAATACTAGAAGTGAATGAGTACGACGTGTAAAATTAAGACTACTAAATACTATGATGAGTTTATCAGGTATTATGAGTTAGCCTTAGACCAGCAGAAAAAGAGTAACCTAGGCCATATCGCACATGCCGAGTCCAAGATGGACGATCCGCTGATGGAGCAAATCGAGCTGTATGATGTAGTCGAAAGGAAGTATGCTGGGTTTAGTCAAATCGTGAATGATGTTTTTTACGGTTGGACTGAAGCACATCCGTATTGGTCAAGAATGCAAGCCGGTCTATACACGGAACAGCGCAAGGAAGTCGCTACCAACTGGACAGGTAAACAAGAAGTCTTCGGCCTACCAGAATGGCTCTACATATTCATATTGCATAGAGTATGTGGATCTGCTATTAACTATGCTACCAAACCAAGTGGCTACCACAACACATTGTTATTCGACTTGTGGCAATCTGATTCTATAGAACAAATGTGTGAGCAGGTTAAAGCAGCAACCAAGCCTTTCTACACTTCAGTTGGGTATCAATTCCCAGCATTCCCAAAACCCCCAGTCCCAGAACAGAACGAGGATGTCTTTGTAGGGATGTCGGGGTTTGAAGGCCCTCAGTTTCAATATAAGAGAGGTGGTGATTATTTTCTATGTGAATTTGCACCACGCTTAGCTAGAGATATGGCTAAGTACTTAGAAGAAGGTGGTAAGAAAGATCTAAGAGATTTAGGTCAGTGGATGTTTGACTGGAATGTGGCAAACGGACTAAGACAATATAAATTCCAATATGCTGCAGTTATTGCTGATGTAGCAGATTGGTTTCCACAATATATCAACAGAGAGTCAATGTTCTACTATGGCACGAATGCGATAGAGTGTATTGGTTATCTGGCAGATCCTGTAGAAGGCAAAGGTAAGAAATCAGAACCTTTCCTAGATGCAGTGATGACGAAAATATATGAACAAACAGGCTCTCTGCCGTATAACGCAGAGGATGTTGCCTGTGACTTTATCCGATGGATTGAGAACTACATGAGACCAGGAGCTGACTATGCACATATTGATATGGACGGCGTATGGAATTCTTCAGTAATTAAAGACCATCCATTCGGTAGACAAAAAGCAATGTTAGACTTAGGTCTAGTAGAAACATTTAATGGAATGAAACATCACCCTAGTGATGATAAAATAATTTCAGAAGCTGGTTTAACAGTGGAAGAATATAAGAAAAAAGTAGCAGAACTATATGGCACATAATAATCATACAGATGTACTTATGAACCAGGATCTAAATCTGATGATGCCGAACAAACAGGCATGGTTAGATTTAGCAGGTGATTGGCAAGATCCATTTGAAGCTCCACAGTTAGTAGACCATGATGGATTTAAAGTAGTCAGAGAAGACCTAATGGGTTTTGGTTCTAAGTGTAGATTCGGAGATATTCTAGTTAGTACTTGTAAGCAAGATACTCTAGTCTATGTTCAACCTAGATATGGATTCGCTGGTATCTCACTTGCATACCTAGCAAACAAGTACAATAAAAGACTTGTACTATTTAGTCCATCACAAAAAGAAATTTCAGACCATCAGGCAATTTGTGTTGAGATGGGAGCTGAAATGAAATTTAAGAGAATTGCAGCAATGCCAGTCTTAAATGCTCACGCTAAGAAATGGGCAGAAGACAACAATGCATTTTTTATTCCTCTTGGACTTCGCCATGAATTGGTTACAGCAGCCGCTGTGAAGGTCGCACACGATCTTGCAGAGAAACATGGTTATCCAGAAGAAGTATGGTCAGCAATATCTACTGGCGTTCTACAACGATCTTTACAAATAGCTTGGCCTGACGCTAAGTTTAACGCAGTTGCAGTAGCAAGAAATATCAAGAAAGGTGAAAGAGGTAATGCAACTATTTGGTCACATCCGAAAGCATTTACACAAGATGTAGACCCACAATATAATCCACCATTCCCATCGGCTATGAATTATGATGCGAAGGCTTGGGAGTTCATGACAAAGCATGGCTCTCCTGGCGCCTGGTTCTGGAATGTAGGTGGAGACCCTAAACCAGAAAAAGCCGATACGAAATTGTTAACAAAATCGTACAGAGATTGGGGTGAAGAACTTGAAACAGATAAATGATTTTAACTATAAAAAACAAATAAAAAAATATGGCGAACGCAGATAACAAATGTGCCGATCTTGAGGTACAAGATTTCCACTCGGAAGCAGAAGATACGCTTGGCTTAATTTACAATAAGCAAGTAGAACTACAAAAGCGTTTAGGTTTCGATTTTACTGGTTGGAACTTAAAGCAAATTGCAGACTTCTGGTGTGTTAACAAACACGCGATGAGTGATGAACTTAATGAAATGTTTGATGCCTTAGGAGGTATCAACGATGGTATTGCTTCTGGCGCTTGGAAGTACTGGAAAAGCACTCACAAAGAAGCAGAGAACATGAAGATCGAGGATTTGTCTGAAGAGGATAAGTTAGAACTATTTTATGAGTGGATCGATGGATTGCATTTCTATATGAACTTTGCAATTTCAATTGGTATGACTTCTAAAGATATTGTTAACTTGTACATGGCTAAGAATGCAGAAAACCATGACAGACAAAACCGAGGCTATTAATGTTATTAGATATTGAACAAAGAGAAAAAGAAGTAATCGTATCCTATTACGATAAGAACGGCGAAGTTGCATTCAAAAGATACAACATCGACAAGTTCCAAAACTGGGTTGTCGCTAAAGACAACGATCGATGGAAAGATCCTCAAATCAGAAATTGGGATGGTAGACATATTAAGAAGTCTATCGCTAGATCTTTCAATAAGTTTTCACTTCTTTACTTCATGGATAGTTTACCTGAAAAAGATCAAGAAGAAATCTTTGAGTTCAATATGCCGAGAACATACTTTGTCGATATTGAGACAGAGATTGTTGACGGTTTCCCTAAACCTGAAGAGGCTAAGTCTAGAATCTTAACCTTTTCTATTATTACTCCAGAAAGAAAAGCTATCGTATTAGGTCTTGAAGATCTTTCGGCCGAACAAATCAAAAAGATCGAAGACGATAACAATGCTCACTTTACTGGATATGACCAGGACTGGGAATTTAGTTACTACAAATTCAAGAATGAGTATGACATGGTCTACGCTTTCTTGCATAAGTTTTTACCTAAGTTTCCTATGATGACGGGATGGAACTTTATTAACTATGACTGGCAGTATATTGTCAACAGATGTAAAATCTTACAGATTGATTTAACTGAAGTTGCATGTACTGGCGCTCTAGATAGAAAAGACTCTCGCCCACTTCACATGGGCATCTTGGACTACATGCAACTGTATGATAAATATGATAGGTCGGTTGCAGTAAAAGAATCAAATTCATTAGATTTTGTTTCTGGAGCAGTTTTAGATGGCATCAATAAAATTAAATACAGTGGTAGTCTCCAAGACCTCTACGAGAACGACTTTCAAAAGTATGTGTTCTATAACGTAGTTGACTCTGTCTTGGTGTACTACATCGATCAAAAACTCAGGTCGATGGAAGTACTGCTAACATTAGCAACAATCACAAGAATGCCTCTGTATAAAGCAGCTTCGCCTGTGGCAGTTACTGAATCTTTGATTGCTAGAAAACTCACCGAGCAGGGTAAACGTATTGGTGTTGAGTATGATAAAGAAGACAGTAAAAAAGACAGCAAGTACGCTGGTGCCTTTGTTAAAGACCCAGTGGTCGGTTATTATGGTGGTGTAAGTGCATTTGACTTTGCATCACTATATCCATCGATCATGAGACAATTTAACATATCACCCGACTCTTTTGTGGAAATGGTAGAGGAAGCAAACATTAAAGAACGTCGAAAAGATGAATCAGTTATTGTTTGCGAAAATGGAGTAGTCTATAAGAAGGAAGACAGTATTCTTAAAAAGATCTTGAGTGACTTGTATGCTCAAAGAAAAGATTACAAGAAGACTTCTTATGATTATTATGAGAAAGCCCATGAAATTGAAAAAAAATTTAAGCTCTAATTCTAACAAAAACTGGTAGCGTTCAGATATATAAACTAATAGCAGCGCTGCTAATACTTTATTAGAATAAAAGAGATTAAATTGGGTCTTTCACTAGACCTTTTTTGGTCTAATGGACCTTTTATTTTAAAATCAAAACGTAAACGAAAATCTATAAAAAATAAACTATTAGCAATATGTCATTATTCACGGAAAGAATTCCATTTAAACCTTTTGAGTACCCTGAATACTACACCGAGGGTTGGTTGAAACAAGCTCAAGCATTTTGGTTACATACTGAAATTTCTATGCAAGGTGATGTAAAAGATTGGAACGAAAATCTTTTGCCACACGAAAAGCACTTGGTTGGTAATATCCTTTTAGGTTTTGCGCAAACAGAATGTGCAGTATCAGACTACTGGACACAATATGTAACGACTTGGTTTCCTAAGCATGAAATCAAGCAGATGGCTATGATGTTCGGTTCGCAAGAAACTATTCACGCAACTGCATACTCATACCTAAACGAAACTTTAGGTCTAGAAGATTTCGAAGCTTTCTTACACGAACCTGCAACTGCAGAAAAATTTGAACTATTAACTTCAACGTCAGCTCCATATACACATGAAGACTTGAAAAGAAATGACATTGCTAGAAAAGAAGTAGCTAGATCTTTAGCTATTTTCTCTGCTTTCGCTGAAGGATGTTCATTATACAGCTCGTTTGCGGTTCTTTACTCATTCCAAATGAGAAATTTATTAAAAGGTATTGGCCAACAAATGAAGTGGTCAGTAAGAGATGAATCTTTACACTCTAGAATGGGATGTAAGTTGTTTAGACACATGTGTGAAGAATATCCTGATTTGAAACAATCGGTTAAAGAGGACATATTAAAAGCAGCAGGACTCATCAAAGATCTTGAGCACAAATTTATCGATAAGATGTTTGAGCAAGGCGATTTAGATAACCTAAAAGCAAAAGATCTTAAGAATTTTATTACTAAAAGAGTAAACGAAAAATTAGTTGAGTTAGGCTACGAGGCAGAATTTGAATTCGATGAAGAATCTGCAGATCAGTTAGAATGGTTCTACCACTTAACTGGAGGTCACACTCACACAGATTTCTTCGCTATCAGATCTACTGATTATTCAAAGGCTGGAGAAGGTGAAAACTGGGACGAAGACGATTTATTCGACTAATAATAAAATTATGGCAGACACAAAAGTAAAAAACCACGGCGAACACTTAGGCTGGGAATTAGGAGTAGACTTTCCAGAATGGGCTAACACCGAGGTATACGTAAAAACAATTTCAGCAGGTTACCTATTTAATGGTGAAAAACCAAAAGACGCTTATTGGAGAGTATCAACTACAGTAGCGAGACGTTTAGGTAAACCTGATTTAGCAACTAAATTTTTTGATTATATCTGGAAAGGCTGGTTAAACCTAGCCTCTCCAGTTTTATCTAACACAGGACTAGAAAGAGGTCTTCCTATTTCTTGTTTTGGTATTGACGTGGCAGACTCCATCCACGACATTGGTTCTAAAAACCTAGAGATGATGCTACTCGCTAAACATGGTGGTGGTGTTGGTATTGGTGTAAATCAAATCAGACCAGCTGGTGCAAAGATCACTGGTAATGGTACATCAGATGGTGTTGTACCTTTCTGTAAGATTTATGATTCTACTATTCTAGCTACAAACCAAGGCTCAGTTAGAAGAGGTGCAGCATCGGTAAATATCGATATTGAGCACGGTGATTTCTGGGAATGGTTAGAAATTAGAGAACCTAAAGGCGATGTGAACAGACAATCCTTAAACCTACATCAATGTGTAGTTGTACCTGATGGCTTTATGCAGAAGGTAGAGGCTGGTGATAAAGAGGCTAGAAAGAGATGGGTTGCAGTTCTTAGAAAAAGAAAAGCTACTGGTGAACCCTATGTAATGTTCAAAGGGAACATCAACAGAGCGAATCCTGATGCATATAAACAGAACGGCCTTAAAGTTTATATGACTAATATTTGCTCTGAAATAACGCTACATACAGATGAGTCACACTCGTTCGTCTGTTGTTTATCCTCAGTAAACTTAGCGAAATACGACGAGTGGAAAAACACAGACTTAATTTACACAGCAACCTGGTTCTTAGACGGAGTACTAGACGAGTTTATTCAGAAGGCTAAATTCATGAGGGGATTTGAAAACTCAGTAAGATCTGCAGAAAAAGGTAGAGCATTAGGTTTAGGTGTTTTAGGATGGCATACTTATCTACAAGAAAGAGGTATTCCATTTGAAGGACTATCAGCACAGTTTGAAACTAGAAAGATTTTTCAACAGTTAAGAACTGAAACTGAAAAGGCTTCAAGAGATATGGCACAAGAGTATGGCGAACCTCTATGGTGTGTTGGTACAGGGATGAGAAACACCCACCTGAGAGCCATTGCACCAACTGTATCGAACTCAAAACTAGCAGGTAATGTATCTGCAGGTATTGAGCCTTGGGCCGCTAACGTGTTCACAGAACAAACAGCAAAGGGTACTTTCATCAGAAAGAATCCAGTCTTAGAACAATTCTTAAAGTTAATCAACAAGAATACTAGAAAAACCTGGGACAAGATTCTAGAAGACGGAGGCTCTGTGCAAGGTTTAGATTTTATCAATGATTACTATGTAAAAATAGCTACATCAATTACAGATAAGTCTAATATCATTACACAGAAACAATTTGAAGCTGTAGATGACTTAAAGAAAGATGACTGGATTCCAGTTAAAAATATCTTTAAGACATTTAAAGAAATCAATCAACTAGATCTAATCAAGCAAGCTGGTGTTAGACAACAATATGTTGACCAGGCTGTAAGTTTAAATCTAGCATTCCCAACACAAGCAGACACTAAGTTTATCAACAAGGTACACCTAGAGGCATATAAGGAGGGAGTGAAGACATTATATTACATGCGTACAGAATCTGTATTAAGAGGTGATATTGCATCTGCAGCCACCGATCCAGATTGCTTAGCATGCGATGGATAAAGGTGTGGTTTGAAGACCACGTCTTAGGACCGGGATAGTTCTCGGATTAGGGGCCGGAAGTTCGCTACTCTCCGGCCCTACTTTTTTACACAAATAATTGGTTCAAATTTGGAACAAAACTTAGTTTACCGGTATAATACCCCACAGAATGAAAAAGATGAACAATTTATCTTTAATAACTAAGACATTAAGAAAAACCTCCAACTTCGAGGAGGCTCAGAATTCTACTATCCTAGATTAGGATTCTATATTATTAACAAACCCAAATCAATTATGAGAAATTTTATTTTAACATTGACACTAGCTGTATTCACAGCATTCGGAGCTAACGCTCAAAACACTAAAGGCGACTGGTACGTAGGTACTGGCGATATTTCTAACGTAGCATGGACAGACTTGTCTTTGAGTCCTGAAATTGGATATGCATTCTCTGACGACTATATGGTCGGAATGACTGTATCTCAAGCAGATTCAACTGCAGACATGGAGTTCGGCTTAAACGGAAGATACTTCTACAAAGGTTTCTTCGGTTACGCAGCAATTAACGACTTTGATTTCGATCAAGTTAAAATTGGTGTAGGTAAACTATTTGAGTTCCACAAAGGTAGTATGTTCGTGGACCCAAAGATCGTTTACGATTTAGGCATGGAAACAACTAACATGACAATAGGATTTGGCTTAAAATTCTAAGCACAATATCCCAAAATGAACAAGCCCAAGATTCTAGGACCTTGGGCTTTTTTATTGAAACAACTAGACTCTATCCAATATAATAATCAAACAAAAAATAATTTAGTATGAAACTACAAATTGATCGAATTGACCAGCATGCTTTGACTGGTTTTATTAACAGGGTAAAACTCATCGACTCATTTGTCTATATGAAAATTAAAGATGGACAAATCAAATCGGCAGTTTACTTACCTCAGAGAGATGCAGTAAAATCTCACTCAGTATCATGTGACCAGATCTTCCAGATCAGCGAATGGCCAGATACTGATTTAGAGATGAAAGTTGCTTTCTTTGAAGGTGCAAAAGTAATTGAAGCTATCAAACACTTTGAGTCTGATGCAATTAAAGGTGAGTTAGAATTTATTGAGCAAGAGGGAGAACTTATTGCTTCATCACTAAGAATGTTTAACGATGAGTTAGAGATTACTCTATCTTGTTCAGAACCTTCTTTAGGATTTAAAGACTTAACACCAGAACAACAAGACGCTATCTTCGCGGTGGATAACACTAAGTTTAGCTTTAACATTGATACTCACACTATCAATAAGGTAAAGAATCTATTCGGCCTTGATAAAGATGAGACATTCAGTGTAAAGTCAAACGGCGCAGGTGTTAGCGTTAACGGAAAATCATTCAACGCTGTAATTAATCCAGAATCAAATGGACAGGGTGAAGTTACTGTATATAAGAAGTATCTAAACTTATTGGATAGAGAAGAACAAACTGTACACATCTCAGATTCTAAAATCGTATTCCAATCTACAGAGTCAGAAACACTTCTAACAGTATCTACTTGCCAAACGGCTTAATATGGATGTAACAAAACTCACTGAGAAACCTATCGATCAACTTAGTAGAGAAGAGGCAGAGCTGCTTGTAGACCACTACAAGCAGTTATCTGCTAAATATACAGCTTATGAACAAGCTGTTAAATTAACTCTTAACTCTATCTATGGTGCATTCGGTAATAAATGGTTTCACTTTTTCAATATTGACATCGCAGAGTCTATTACGAAGCAGGGTAAAAATGCTATCTTGTATTCTGAGACTATCCTGAATAAGTATGTGCAAGAGTTTTGGCACAAAGACACAAAAGTACACGAGCAATTTGGATTAACTGTTAAAGGTAAAGTTGAAAAGCCTGCAGTAATCTATATTGACACAGACTCGTGTTACGTACAGTTCCAAGATCTGTATGAGACTATCGTTTGGAATGATGAGTCTAAGGCTCTACCACTCGATGAGTTTATCCTAGCATTCTATGCATTTAGATTGAAGGACTACATTAGAGCGTGTATGCAGAAGTATGCAGACACCAGAAACACAGACAACTTCCTAGTATTCGAGCTTGAGTCTCTAGCCTACAATGGTATTTGGATGAGCAAAAAGAAGTATATTCAAAACATTGCTTGGGATGACAAACTAGAAGTTACTGATAGACATAAGTCTTTAAAGAAAGTAAAGACTATCGGATTCGATACTATTCAATCTTCTACGCCAAAATTCGCCCGCGAAAAACTGGTAGAAGCGCTTAGAATTCTTTTTAAATCTCAAAAAACCCCCGGTGCTGAAGAGCTACAGGAACTAGTAAGTTTTATGAAGAAGTCTAAGAAAGAATTTCAATTAGCAGACATTGATGACATCTCATTTAATCGTAGAACTAATAACATTGAGAAGTATATTGTCGACGATCAAATCGAATTCCAAGTGGGACTAAAATGTCCAGCTAACGTAAAAGCAGCAGGCTATTACAACTATGTGCTTAATCAAAATAAGAAGTACAAAAACAAATATAAAGTAATCGGTAACGGTGAGAAGCTAAAAATCTATAACTGTAAAACTCCGATTTCAGAAGTATACGCTTATCTACCAGGTGAACATCCATACGAAATTGCACCTCAAGTAGATTTCGATACTCAGTTTGAAAAATGTATGATCGATCCACTCAACAGAGTTTTAAAAGCAATCGGTCTACAGACACTAGACACTAACCTGATCTACGCATCAGCTTTATTTTAAAATTATGACAATAGAACAAATAAACCTACTAGTCGAAAAATACCCTAACGATATGGAATTAGGTGAAGCGGTTAGACAATTATACTGGACATATAAGCAAGGTAAAGTCTTGACTAATAATCCAAACCAAACAAAACTGTTTGACATCCCAGTCCATGGCGCTGAGTTGCTTGATAACGACGATGTAGCAATTTTAGGAGAGGACTAATGGAAGATAATGTAAGACCATGGGGAAGATATGACATCTTGTTTGAGGATGATAACTGTAAAGTAAAACAAATTACAGTCAATCCTGGAGCTAAGTTATCTTATCAGTATCATGAAAAAAGAAAAGAGAGATGGGTTGTCACAAAAGGACAACTCACGTTAGTTCTAAATGGGAACGAACAAGCTCTCAATCCAGGCATGGATGTAGCAATATATCCTGGTGATAAACACAGAGCCTGGAATAAAACAGATGAACCTGTTCAATTTATTGAAGTGCAAACAGGCACTTATTTTGGAGAGGATGACATCGTAAGAATCGAAGACGATTATGGAAGGACAAATTAAACTAGAAGATTTACCTCAAGAACAACAAGCATACGTGAAAGAATATCAAAGAATTCTACACGGTTTAGCTGATATTCAAGAAGGTATTAATGATTTACAGCAAAGAGCTGCTAAGTTAACAGAAGAATTAAACACACTCAGAGCCAAAGAAAAGGCTGAGTTCGGTGAGGATAATGTTCTCTAAACAAATTATCATCTTACCATATAACTAAATAAAATAATAAACATGGCTAAAAAGAACGCATTTAGTTTTGACGACATAAACAAAGAGCTGAAGGAAATAAATCCATTAGGTTCTGTTATGGAACATTCAACATTTAGTGAAGTTACAGAATGGATTGACACAGGTAACTATCACTTAAACGCATGTGTCAGTGGTTCACTTTTTAAAGGGTGGCCTAACAACAGATCTTGTTCAATTGCAGGACCATCTGGTACTGGTAAAACATTCTTAATCTTAAACTCTATTGCAAGAGCAATTGAGATGGGTTACAATGTTATTTTCTATGATTCAGAAGCTGCAGTAGACAGAGAGTTAATGAAGAAGTTTGGTATTGATACTGAGAAAGTAAACTACCAACCATGTAATACAGTACAAGAGTTTAGAACGTCAGTTACTTCAATTACTGCTAAAATGCAAGAGGTAAAAAGAAAGGGTGGAGATCTACCTAAGATTATGATTATCTTAGACTCTGCTGGTAACTTAGCAACTGCAAAAGAAATTGAAGATGCAAAGTCTGGTTCTGAGAAATCAGATATGACCAGATCAAAAGTTCTTAAGTCTATCTTTAGAATTATTATGACGCCTTTGGCTGACTTAAAAATTCCATTCCTATTTACTAACCACACATATCAGACACAAGACTTTATCTCAAGACAAGTTGCAGGTGGTGGTACTGGCCCAGAATATGCGGCATCTATTGTTTTATTCTTAGGTAAAGCTCAGTTAAAAGAAGGTGGTGAGAAAGCAGGTATTGTTGTCACAGCAAAACCAAATAAAAATAGATTTGCAAAACCACATCCTATCAAGTTCCACTTACATTTTACTGAAGGTATGAACAGATACGTTGGTCTAGAACAATACATTGACTGGGAAGACGTTGGTATTACAAGAGGTGTTGTAGAAAAGAACGGTACAAAGACTCCTAAAGCAACTGCAAGAGGATGGATCTGTAAACACCTAGATGAAACTGTACCTAACTCAGAGTTTTTCACTGAAAAAGTCTTTACCGAGGAAGTACTTCAGAAGATTGAGAAAAAGATTCAGCCACTTTTCAATTACAACACTGAAGCTAGAGAAATCGATATTGACGAAATCTTAGAAGAGAGTGAAGCTGAATAAAGATAAACTGCCGATCAAGTATATCCTAGGGATAGAAAAAGATCTACCAGATTATCCTACTGCTCTCGACGTTTTACAAGCTGAAGTAAAACTCTGCAATAGAAATCCAGAAAGATATAAAGGGTCTTTCACCTACCATGCATTGAAAACTTACAGGTTTCCAGATTCAGATCATGACAAAATTTTGGAGTCTGCTTTGGAACTTGTTAACCTCGGCTTGGTAGAACAAACAAACAGCGAGCCTGGTAAAGAGGCTTTTAAGATATTAATTAACCCATTCGAATAATTAAATATGCAGTTCGGACAAGATTTTGAAAAGATTTTCTTTAGACTCTCATTAGAGAAACCAAAGTACTTACAAGCAATTAAACATGGCTTCTATACATCAGATGATATTGATGCGTTGAGCTATTTAGCAAATAAGTTCTATACTAAATTTAATGAGACTCCATCAAAAGAAAACTTAAATCTATTAGTCCAAAATCACCCTAAATCAAAAGAGCGTGTAGACGAGGGTATCATCGATATGATATTCGATACAGATCTAGACAAGTATGATGAAGAATGGTTGACTAATACTGCAGAAGCTTGGATTAAGTGGAGAACATTCAATACGTCTTTAACAGACACAATTGAATTTATTAAAACCACTGATGTAAATCCAGATAATGTAGAGTCTATTGTAACTAAAGTAAAGACTCTAATTAACGACAGAAATAATTTAACATTCAACTCAGATCTTGGTCTTAACTTCTTTGACTTTGATGCACACGACCAGAAAGAGGCTGAGAAGGTAAGTACAGGTTACAACTTCTTAGACAGAATGTTAGGTGGTGGTTATGATAAAGGTGGTAACCTAGTTGTTTATGCCGGTGAGCAGAACATCGGTAAATCCATCTATCTAGCCAATGATGCAGCCAACTTTGTAAAGATGGGTACAAACACTGTAGTAATTACTGCAGAGATGGCAGCACATAAATTTGTAAAAAGAATTGGTGCTAACCTTCTTAATATTCGTATCGATGAATATCCTGAGAAGGCTAAAAATAGAGACCATATTAAAAGAAGGCTAGAAACGGTTGGTGACGGGTTCACTCCTCCTGGACAGCTTTATGTAAAACAATTCCCAACATCTCAGGCGACAGTCTTAGATATTGAAGCTTACGTTGCACAAATTGAAGAAGAGTTACAGATTAAAGTCGGTGCAGTTGTAATTGACTACATCAACATTTTGGCTAATTATCGTAACCAAAATACGGAGAATACATATATGAAGATCAAGCAAATTGCTGAAGACCTTCGTGCCATGGGTATTCGTAATAATTGGTTGATTGTCACAGCAACTCAAATAAACAGAAACGGCTATAATTCTTCAGATATTTCCATGTCAGACGTTGCAGAATCTGCAGGTCTATCACATACTGCTGACGTAATGCTCGGTATTATTCAGGATGACTTAATGCGAGCTAATCAAGAGTATTGGCTAAAGGTACTTAAGATCAGAGACGGTGAAGGTAAGGGAAATAAATGTAAATTGAATGTCGACTATAATTTTATGAGACTAGTAGAGACTGAAGACATCACTAGCTCAAGCATTCATGGCATTTAAACAAATTTAAAGAACTATGGCAAATGACAAAATTTTTAATAACAGTTTCGACACACCAGAATTTGAACTAGGTAATATTAGTTTCGATCTGGATCCCTCTCTTCGTGAAGAATTAGATGCAGAGGAGAAGATACACTACGAGATGATTGCTCGTAAGATTCACGAGTTAGTTACTGTATCTAGGTTTAAAATTTTCAACGAAGTTGATGACTTAGGAAGATGTAATAAATTAAGAAAAACTGATATTAATGACGTGTATGGTTATATTATCGATGAGATTGGTCCTAAATGGTCTCGCATAGATTTATTTAGTGAACTATGTGTTTACTTCGATATTAAACCAGCAAAATTTTACAGCTCACTTTCCAACGTATACAAAGAAGACCTAATTCAAGAGCTGGATGCAAAAACAGGTATTCTAGAAAAGAAGAACATTAAAAGATTATTTTAAATGATTGAACCTAAAGTAATCAAACAAGGCGCAAAGAGAGTTTGGGTCCTTGGGGACTTACATTTTGGTGTAAGAGCGAACTCGGTAGAGTGGTTAGAAATTCAGAAAGATTTCTTTGAGAGACTGTTTATCCCTACATTGAAGAAGCATGTACAACCAGGTGATGTACTCGTGCAGGTAGGTGACACATTCGATAACAGACAATCTATTAACATTAAAGTCTTAAACTATGCAGTTGACCTATTCGAAAGATTGGGTCAAATTCTGCCATGCTATGTAATCTGTGGTAACCATGATATTTGGGCTAAGAAGTCAAATGACATTTCATCGATCGACAGTTTGAAATGGATTCCTAATGTTCAAGTCTATAAAGAGCCAGAATTATTAGACTGGTCTGGTAGAAAAGTTTTACTAATGCCATGGAGAAGAGATGCAGAACATGAGGCAGAGACTCTAGCAGAATACCCACAAACAGATATAGTATTTTGTCACTCAGAAGTTAGAGGTATTTACTTAAACTCAAAAGTAAAAAACGACCACGGAACTGAGACCAATATTTACGACAAGTACACAAGAGTTTATTCTGGACATATTCACTACAGACAAGAGAAGAATAAACTACTAATGGTTGGTGTACCATATCAACTTACTCGATCGGATCGAGATAATCCAAAAGGTTTTGACCTAGTAGACTTAGAAACAATGGAAGAAACCTTTTTTGAAAATCATATCTCCCCTAAATTTCTAAGATACAACATCAAGGCGTTATATGATATGCCTCTTGGTCAATTTAAGGAACAAATAGAAAATAACTTTGTAGATCTATTCGTACCATCACAAATCGCTACAACCAACGCATTGAGCCAACTGGTTAACGAGATCCAACATATATCAAGAAAATTAGAGCCGAATATTTACGAAGAAGACTCTTATATTGATAAAGATTTTTATGACATTAACGAGATTGAAGAGATGTACAAGAATTACAATATCTTAAATCTATGTAATATGTTCGTGGATGGAATGAAACATGATGAGGAGTTGTCTCTAAAACTAAAGAGTAAGTTAAAACAGTTGTACACTCAATGTGCATACAACTACGATACTGATAAGTAAATGAGAATAGACTATATTGAATTTAAAAACTTTGCTTCCTACGGAAATCAAAAGCAAAGAATAGAATTTAAAAAAGATGGTTCAGAGTTGTTTTTAACTCTGGGCAAAAATGGTGATGGTAAAACAACTATCGCTAATGCAATTATTTATGGTCTATATGGTAAAGTAGAAGGAGTTAAATTAGCCGATCTACCTAACCGTATTAATAAAGAACTTCATGTAAAAATCGGACTACAATGTGGTACGATGTTTATTGAAATAGAAAGAGGTATCTCACCAAATAGATTTAATGTTCTTATTAATGGCGTTGAGTTCGATAAAGCTGGTAAGAAATCTGTACAAGAGTATTTAGAAGATGAAGTATATGGTATACCTTATCATGTATTCAAAAATATTATTATTCTATCAGTTAACGACTTCAAGTCTTTTTTAACAATGTCTAATTCTGATAAGAAGCAAATTATTGATAGAATGTTTGGCTTTTCTATTCTTAATGATATGCAAAGACAAATCAAGGATGAAAGACGAGATATTAAATTTGATATAGATTCTTATGACTCAGAGTTAAATCAGATTATGGATTCTATTGCTTCAGTTAGAGGTAAATTGAATACTTTACTAGAAGAATCTAAGAGCGCAAACAAATCTAAGATTCAAGAGCTAAAAGACCAATTAGTTACTTTGCATGAGACTGTATTAGAAATGGATGCTAACCGCAAGCGAGAAGAAGCTGCGATGAATAAGTTCAATTCAGAATACAATGAAAAAAGAACAGAGGCCGGTGATATTAAAAGAGAGATTGATTACTTAAATAAGAAATTAAAGCTTTATGAAAGTGGCCACTGTCCAACTTGTGAAACTAAATTAACTTCTGATTGGCACGTAAAACAAAAAGATTCTTTTAGCGATAAGATCGAATCTAATACCAACGATATTAAGTCCATCAAAACAGAGATGGATGCTTTACAAGATAAAGTTATAGAAGCTAGAGAAGCTAAACTAGAAATAGAAGGTCAGATTAGCGACAATAAGTATACAATGAAGCAATTGAAAGCTGAGTTGTTAGCACTTAAAGATACTCCAGAGGGAGCTGACTTTGACCACCTAAGAAATCTAATTACAGAATTTGAAGAAAAAGAAGCAGAGAAATCTGCAAATAGAGACCAATTAAACGGTGACTATAATTTTATGGAAATTGTAGAGCAAGTATTAGGTGAAGATGGAGTAAAGAACTTAGCAGTAAAAACTATTCTACCAGGACTTAATACTAATATTGCTGCAATGGCACAAACCATGCACTTGCCTTTCCATATTAGATTTGATGAGAAGTTTAACTGTATTATCAATCATCTAGGTGAAGACATTAATCCACTTACACTTTCAACTGGAGAACGTAAGAAAGCAGACTTTATTGTAATTGTGGCTATTATCAAGATCTTGAAGTTGAGATTCCCACAGCTAAATCTTTTATTCTTAGATGAGCTCTTATCTTCAGTAGATCACGATGGCGTCTACAATATTCTTAAGATACTTAACCAAGTTATC
>MDTD01094255.1_pt1 | contig 17077 bp, 18 predicted proteins | sample 811221 | NCBI WGS metagenome assembly MDTD01 (sample SAMN05326646, study PRJNA326480) | marine metagenome | isolation source: seawater | place: Pacific Ocean: South West | collected 2011 | reverse complement strand
ACCATTTGAGCTCCCATGTTTTCAAATTTATCATCAAGCTCAATTTCTTTTGCTACAGAAACACCATCTTTTGTAGTTCTTGGTGCACCATAAGATTTGTCAATCACAACATTTCTTCCCTTAGGACCAAGAGTTACCTTTACGGTGTTAGCAAGAATATCAACACCTTTAAGCATTGCTGTTCTAGCCTCAGTGTCAAACTTTACTATTTTTGCCATATTATTCTCCTTACTTTAAATTATTTTCCTGTTGAAATACCCATAATGTCTGATTCTTTCATTATGCTATATTCTTTACCATCGATTTTAATTTCAGTTCCTGACCATTTGCCAAATAGAACTTTATCTCCAACTTTAACATCCATTGGAATAGTTTTACCATCTTCAGTTTTTGCACCCCCACCTACGGCAACTACCTTGCCTTCCTGTGGTTTTTCTTGAGCTGAATCTGGAATGATGATGCCTCCAGAAGTTTTTTCTAGGTTATCTAGTACTTCTATTAGCACTCTATCATGTAAAGGTTTAAACTTCATAAATTCTCCTATAAATATGTGAGGACATATAAATATAGTGCTTGCTATTTTCAAGAAGGTTATTGCATTAAAAAATCAAAGAATATATAGCTTTTTTAGGCAACTTTAAAAAAATGGCGATTAATTTATCTGATATAGGGTTCAAAAAAGTAGCGAATGACTTTGACCTATTTTTTATAGATATATGGGGAGTTATCCATAATGGTATAGCTTTAAATGTTGATGCAATTGATGTTTTGTCAAAATTAGACAGTTTAGGAAAAGAATATGTATTACTTACAAATGCTCCTAGGCCAAACTCTGATGTTATCAAGTTTTTAAAAAAATTAGGATTAGATGATAAAAAAAGCATGAAGGTTTATACTTCTGGACAATGTTCTTTAAATTACTTGGGTACAGAAAAAAAGGGTCTAAAATTTTTTCATTTAGGTTCAACTAAAGATATTGGATTATTCAAAAATTTTATATCATTAAAGCAAAAAAAAGCTGAAGAGGCGGACTATTTGCTATGCACAGGATTATTTGATGAAATTGAACATATTGAATTTTATAAGAAATTTTTATCTCCATTTAAAAATAAGGAAATGGTTTGCACTAACCCAGATTTAATTGTTGATAGAGGAGATGTTACGGAATATTGCGCTGGATCAATTGCAAGAGTATTCGAAGAAATTGGGGGCATAGTTAAATATTTTGGAAAACCATATCCATTAGTTTATCAAAAATCCTCAAACATAAAAAACAAAAAAGTTTTATGTATAGGAGATAACTTAAATACAGATATAAAAGGTGCAAATATTCAAAACTTTCAGTCCCTTCTCATTTTAAATGGTATTCATAAGAATGAAGACAAAAATCAACTAAATAAACTTTTCGAAAAGTATCAAGTTGATGTAGATTATATTCAACAAAATTTAAAATGGTAAAAAATGAAGGTTTTTAAAAATTTTAATATTCCTAAAAAATATTTTTATTCAATCATACTTATTGGAAATTTTGATGGGCTACATGTAGGACATCAAAAACTATTTAAAAGAGCAAATCAATTCAAAAAAAAATTCAAAAAAAAAATTGGGGTTATAACGTTTAATCCAATGCCGAAAATGTTTTTTAATAAAAATCTAAAGAATTTTAAATTAATGAATAATTCGCAAAAAATAGATCAACTTAAAATGCAGAAAGTTGATTTTGTAATTGATCAAAAATTTACTAATAATTTTTCTAAGATTAAAGCTGAATTTTTTATTCAACACTGTTTGAATAAATTAATCAGAGCTAAATTTCTTTTTGTAAGTAATAACTTTAAATTTGGAAATAAAAGAGAGGGTGATGTAAATTTACTTAAATCTTATGAAAATAAGTGTAATTATAAACTTATAATACCTTCTCCACTAAAAAAAAATAATAAATTAGTTTCTTCAACTTTAATTAGAAAGCTTTTATCTAATGGAAATTTATCTAAAGCAAATAAATATTTGAGTCGAAATTGGGAAATCGAAGGTAAAGTAGAAAAAGGTAGAAAAGTTGGAAGGAAGATTGGTTTTGCGACATGCAATATTAATATTGGAGATTATATAATAGCCAAACCAGGCGTTTACTCTGTGAAGGTAAAACTTGATAGAAAAAATAAAAAAATTAATGGAATAGCTAACTTAGGTTACCGACCTACTTTTAATCAAAAAAAAATATTATTAGAAGTTAATTTATTTAATTTTAATCAAAAAATATATAATCACAAAATAAAAGTTGAATTTATTAAGTTTATAAGACCTGAAAAAAAGTTTAAAAGTATTAAAGAGCTGACAAATCAAATTAAAAAAGATATCAAAGTTGCGAATAGAAGTTTGAATTAAATCATGAGCAAAGAAAACCTGAATCTCCCAAAAACTGCATTTTCAATGAAAGCGAATTTGCCATTAAAAGAACCTGAACTCATTAATTATTGGGATAAGATCAATTTATATGAAAATTTAAGAAATAATAGCAAGGGTCATGAAAAGTTTATTTTACACGATGGCCCACCCTATGCAAATGGCAATATTCATATGGGTACAGCTTTAAATAAAATTCTTAAAGATATAATAACCAAGTTTCATCAAATGAATAATAAAGACTCTGTTTATGTTCCAGGTTGGGACTGCCACGGTTTACCAATAGAATGGAAGATAGAGGAACAATACAAAAAAAATAAAAAAAATAAAAATGAAATTCCTGTAGTTGAATTTAGAAAAGAATGTAGAGATTTTGCAAATAAGTGGATTAATGTGCACAAAGACCAATTTAAGAGGCTAGGTGTAATTGGAGATTGGGAAAACTACTATTCCACAATGAGTTTTGATGCAGAGGCACAGATTGTAAGAGAGCTTGGAAAATTTCTAAAAGAAGGAAGCCTCTATAAAGGTTACAAACCTGTTTTGTGGTCAACTGTAGAAAAAACAGCATTATCAGATGCAGAGGTTGAATACATGGACCATATTTCTGATACAGTTTATGTATCCTTTTTAATAAAAAAAACAGATATTAAAGATTTAGAGGGTTGCCAAATTGTTATTTGGACAACTACACCGTGGACTATCCCAGCTAATAAAGCTTTAGCTTATAATGAAAGCTTAAAATATCTAGTAATAGAATTAGAAGACGATAATGATTTTAATAAAGATAAAGTTTTAGTAGCAAAAGACCTTTTAGAATCTTTTCTTAAAGAATGTAAAATTGAAAAATACAAAATACTAAAAGAATTACCCGGAAAAGTTTTTAAGGGAGTAGTTTGCAATCATCCTTTTTTTGATATTGGTTATGATTATGATGTACCGATGTTAGAGGCAAGATTTGTCACTACAGATCAAGGTACTGGTTTTGTTCATTGTGCCCCAAGCCATGGTCCTGATGATTTTAATTTATGTATAAATAACGGAATAAAAGCATTAGAGACCGTTGATAATGATGGCAGATATACAAAAAATATTTTAAAATTTGAGGGAACTCATATTTTCAAAGCAAATCCAATAATAATCGAAAAATTGAAAGATATGAAAAGATTGCTTGCAAATGGAAAATTAAAACATTCATACCCACATTCATGGAGATCAAAAGCACCTTTAGTTCATAGAGCCACCCAGCAATGGTTTATCTCTATGGAAAGCCATGGTTTAAGAAAATTAGCACTTAAAGCACTTGATGAAACAAAGTTTTATCCAAGCAAGGGTAAAGAAAGAATAAAGTCTATGATTGAAACAAGACCTGATTGGTGTGTTTCTAGACAAAGAGTTTGGGGTGTTCCGCTACCGATTTTTGTTTCAAAAAAAGATAATAAAGTTTTAATAGATGATGAAGTATTTGAAAATATCGCAAAGATTTATGAAAAAGAAGGTTCAGATTGTTGGTTTTCAGATGATTTTCAAAGATTTTTAGGAAAGAAATACAAATCAGAGGATTATGTTCAATCCAAAGATATCGTAGAGGTTTGGTTTGATAGTGGATCAACACACTCTTTCGTATTAGAAAAAAGAAAAGATCTTAAGTGGCCCGCATCAATGTATTTAGAAGGTTCAGATCAACACAGAGGATGGTTTCATTCATCTTTATTAGAATCTTGCGGCACCAGAGGCAAAGCACCTTTTGAGTCAATTCTGTCACATGGATTTGTAGTCGATGGAAAAGGTCTTAAAATGTCTAAATCTTTAGGAAATGTAATTGCCCCTGAAGAAATTTTAAAAAAATATGGAGCAGATATTTTAAGAGTATGGGTTGCAGCTTCAAATTATGCAGAAGATCTTAGGATTGATTATTCAATACTAGAGCAACATGCCGAAGCATATAGAAAAATCAGAAACACTTTTAGATATATTTTGGGCAATCTTAACGATAAGTTTTCGGAACAAAATTTTAACCAAATTGACATAAATAAACTTCCAGAATTAGAGCAATATATGCTTCATAAGATATCCATTTTAAATGAAAATTTTCACAAAAATTTTGATAATTATACCTTTCACAATTTATATAAAGAATTATTAAATTTTTGCACAGTAGATCTTTCAGCATTCTATTTCGATATAAGAAAAGATACTCTTTATTGCGATAGTTTAAATTCTGAAAAAAGAAAAAACTGTATTACAATATTAAATGTACTTTTAGATTGCTTGCTAAAATGGTTTGCTCCAATTCTTTCATTTACTACTGAGGAAATTTATTCATTAGTAAGCAAAAATAGCAAGGATAGTATTCACTTAAAAAAATTTATTAAAACACCTGGGAATTGGAAAAATAAAATATTATATGAAAAATGGGAAACATTAAAAAAAGTTAGGGACATAGCAAATATAAGTATTGAAAGTAAAAGAGCAGATAAGTTAATAGGATCAAGTTTAGAGGCTAATATTAAAATTAAACTTAAAAAAGATTTATATAATATTGCCAAAGATTTCGATTTTTCTGAACTTTGTATTACGTCTGAAGCAGAAGTTTTGCTTGATAACACTTTAAGTGAGGAAATTTATGTAGAAACTTTTAAGGCAGAAGGAAATAAATGTAAGGTTTGCTGGAAAATAAGAAAAGGCGAATGTGAGAGACATGGATAATTTTTAATTAGCTCTATGATAAAAAAAGAATTTATTTTAAATTTTTTAATAATTTCGTTAATTTTTTTTTTAGACAGAATTTCTAAAATTTATATTTTAAATCTAGCTGAAAATAATGAAATATTTGATATTTCAATAAATCCATTCTTAAATATTATATTAGTTTGGAATTCAGGAATAGGTTTTGGTCTTTTCCAACTTGATAACGCCGTAACATATAATATTGTTACAACTTTAATCTTAGCAATAAATTTAGTAATAATTTATTTATTATTCATTTCTGATAAAACACATAAATTTTTTTTTTCAATGATTTTAGGGGGTTCTTTTGGCAACTTATACGATAGAATCAATTATTCAGCGGTACCAGATTTTATTGATTTAAATTACAACGGTTATCACTGGTTTGTTTTCAATGTTGCTGATATATTTATAACAATTGGAATTTTTACGTTAATATTTTTAGAAATATTCAATAAAAAAAATGAAAAATAATTTTATAATAATTTTAGTATTATTTTTTTTTATAACTGCATGTGCAGGTAATACAAAAAGATCTGACAAAGCAGATGAATTTTTAATTGAAAAGAAAAATCCTCTTGTAATGCCGCCTGATATTGATGATTTACCAAAACCAAAAGGAGATTTAAAAATAAATGATGACGATTTTAATTTTAAAAAAAAATTAAAATCACAAAAAAAAAAATACAACAAATTCAGTAACAACTTCTAGTGGAGATCTCCAGGAATCTATAATAAAAAAAATAGAACAATAATGGACAAGAATATAACCTTAATAGACTTTGATCAAAAAATTAAATTTAAAGATCAAACAAAATTAATAAAATATTTAAAAAAAATTGATACTAAAATTTGGCCAAAATTTCTAATAAGTTATAAAAAAAATTATAAATATAGTTTTAACAAAAAATTTATAAATAAATATAAGCGCTTCAAAGATATTAATATTATAGGAATGGGTGGATCTTGTTTGGGTGCAAAAGCAATATATAATTTTTTAACTAATAAAATAAAAAAAAAATTAGTTTTTTTTGATAATTTAAATTTAGAAAATAAAAGCAAAAAAAAAGTATTAAATATAATAATTTCTAAATCAGGAAATACTTTAGAAACCGCCTCGAACTTTAGTACCATATATCACAGAACAAATAAAAATATTTTTATCACCGAAAAAACAAATAATTATTTACAAAATTTAGCTAACAAGCTTAAGTCTGAAGTAATAGAACATAAAAACTTTATAGGTGGAAGATTTTCAGTTTTATCAGAAGTAGGAATGTTGCCTGCGCAACTCATGGGTTTAGATGAAAGTAAATTTAAGCAGTATAACCATTTAATTACAAAAAAAAATTTTTTACAAAAATTGACTCACAATGTTTTAAGTACGTTTAATTTTATAAAAAAAGGAAAATTTAATTCAATAATTTTAAACTATGATCCAAACTCTGATGATTTATTTAAATGGTATCAGCAATTGGTTTCTGAAAGCTTGGGAAAAAAGTCAAAAGGAATACTTCCTATAATTTCCTCAATGCCAAAAGATAATCATAGCGTACTCCAATTATATCTTGATGGTTTTAAATCAAATTTTTTTACATTATTTATAGTTAAGGACTCAAACACTATAAAGTTCAATAAACAAGCTTTAGGAAATAATTTTAATTTTTTAAAAAATAAAAGGGCTTTTGATATATTAAATGCACAGCGTGTTGCTACTGAAAATATATTTAAAAATAAAAAAATACCATTTAGATCATTTTTTATTAAAAAAAGAGATGAAGAAACATTGGGTAAACTTTTTTGTTTTTTTACACTGGAGGTAATTTTATTGTCTAGTTTACTAAAAATTAATCCTTTAGATCAGCCTGCAGTAGAACAAGTAAAAAATGAAACTTTTAAAATACTTAAATATTAAAATAACCAAATAATATCTTTGAAGATCCATAAATTTCTTGCCTTGCAATCTTAAATTTTTTTTCGAATTTATCAAAAGTTTTATTATGTCTATGAATTATTATTAACGTTTTTGAATTTAATAACTTTGAATTAAATAAATTTTCTAGAATAATATTTATGCTTTTATCTCTATAAGGTGGATCTAAGAATATAATATTAAAATTCTTTTTTATTTTTTCAAATATATTTTTAGTATATATACTCTGATTATAAACTTTTACTTTTTTTGAAAATTCTAAATTATCAATATTTTTCATTAATAATTTAACTGTTGGCTTGTAGTTTTCAAAAAACACTACTTCTTTAGCACCCCTTGAGATTGCTTCTAAACCAAAAGATCCAACACCAGAAAATAGATCTAAAATTTTACATTGATCAATCTCTACATCAATTAAGTTAGAATGATTAATAATATTAAATATTGCTCCTCTAACCATATCTTTTAGTGGCCTTGTTTTCTTATCTAATGGTATTAATAATTTTTTTCCTTTTGCTATTCCTGAAATTATTCTCATTATTTATCTATAACTTTGAACCCTATATCTCTCCTGTAAAAGCCATTTTCCCACTTTAAATTTTCTATTAATTTAATTGAATTACTTCTTGCAGATTTTAAATCTTCATCAAGAGTTACAAAATTTAATACCCTTCCTCCGGTTGAAAAATATTTTTTTTCATAAAATTTTGTACCCGCATGAAAGATATATTGGTTTTCACTATTTTCATATTTTTCTAAATTTTTGATTAGAACATTTTTTTTATAATCATCTGGATATCCTTTTGAAGTAAGAACAACACATATGCTTTTTTTATTTTTCCACTTAATTTCCTCATTTATTAAATCACCTTCTATACATTTATTAATTAACCCTGCGAAATCATTTTCTAATAGAGGTAAAATTGTTTGGCATTCTGGATCACCCATCCTAACATTGTATTCTATCAAGTAAGGATCATTATTTTTAATCATTAGACCTGCATATAAAAAACCAACATAAGTACCACCATTTTTTTTTAAATGATTTAAAGTAGGCAAAATAATTCTATTAATAATTTTTTTTTCAAGATCTTTATCAATAAGTCTTGAAGGGCTGTAAGCCCCCATTCCTCCAGTATTTTTTCCTACGTCACCTTCAAAAACTCTTTTATGATCTTGAGCTGTATTAAAAATTTTATATGTTTTGTTATCGCAAAGGATAAAAAAACTCATCTCCTCTCCACTTAAAAAATCTTCTATTAAAATTTCATCTGCTTTCCCAAATTTACCACCAAAAATTTCCTCGGTTGCTATCATAGCATTTTGAAAATTTTCACAAATATAAACACCTTTACCAGACGCTAACCCATCAGCTTTTACAACTAAAGGGTATACTTGATCTTTTAAATAATTAATCGAGGATTTGATATCTTTAAAGATACGGAAATTTGCCGTAGGTATTTTTTCTATTTCACAAATTTTCTTTGTAAAAATTTTTGATCCCTCTAGCTGAGAGCAGTACTTATCTGGACCGAAAACTCTTAAATTATTATTTCTCAAAAAATCAACAATACCTTTTACCAGTGGTTCTTCAGGTCCAATAATTGTAAAATCTACTTTTTTTTTTATTAAAAAAGACTTTATTTTTTCAAAATTTTTAAGATCAATATTTATATTTTCAGCAATTTTTTTTGTTCCACCATTTCCAGGAATACAAAATATCTTTTCCACCTTTGAAGAGATATAAATTTTTTGACAAATTGCATGCTCCCTTCCACCACTACCAATTATTGCAATTCTCATGTATACTTTTTTATATAATGGATGACAAAATAGCTATATTAAAATATTTGGATAATTCTTTTGAAGTTATTGAAAACGGCACCCATGTCGTGTGCGCTGTTTCAGGAAAAAAAATATTATTAGAAAATTTAAATTATTGGAATGTGGATCTTCAAGAAGCTTATTTTTCTCATATAGAAGCCAACGATAAAAGAGATAAATAAAATAAATTTATTTCCATCTGTTATGGGTTAATATCCATTGTGAAGGGTTATTAATAATCATTTTTTCAAGTATTTTGTTTAATTCTAAAGTAATTTCATCCATACTTAAACTGTTATTGAATTTAATTGGTTTATTTATAGTTAAATTAAATTTTATATTGTCTTGTCTTTCAATATAAACGGGTACAATTTCGCAACCAAACTTTTTAATAATTTGAGCAGGAATTGTTGTTGTTAGAGCTTCTTTTCCAAAAAGATTAGACCTTATTCCCTCAGAAACTCTTTGGTCAATCATAAGAGCAACTGAATAATTTTTATTTAGATAATTTAACAATTCTCTAGTACCACCTATCCCTTTTTTAATTTGATTTTTGCAAATATATTTTATTCTAATTTTTTCCATAACTTTATTTAAAAATATATTGTTTAATGGCCTATAAATTGCAGAAATTTTTACACCTGCGTCATCCAAAAACATTGCCATCAATTCAAAATTATTAAAATGACCGGATACAAATACTACCTTTTTATTTTTCTCCTTTATTTCACTTAAATAATTTTTACCTTGGATATTTACGTATTTTCTTAAATTACCTTTTCTAAAATTTTTTAAAAAGACATACTCTGATAGTATCCGCCCATAGTTAGAAAATACTTCATCTACTATTTTATCTTTATCTTCAATTTTTAAATTTAATTCCTTTTCAATGATTTCAAGATTTTTTTTTATAACTTTATCTGTTTTAATAATTCTTCCAAATATTTTTCCAATATTTGAACCAAGATTAGAAGAATTTTTGTATCCTATTATTTTAAATATAAAAAATAATATTATAATTAAAATGAATTGAATAAAATATTTTATTATTTTCATAAATACTTAAAAATATATTTCTTAAAATCTAAATTATTATCTATTAATAAATCTATTTCAGTGAAGTTTATATCAAATTTTTTAAATTTTTTTATTTTCATATAATCTTTTTCTGTTGTTATAATTTTTAATCTATTTTTTTTTGCTATTTCAACTATTTCTTTTATGTCAGAAATTTTGTAATCAAAATGATCAGGAAAAATTTTTTTTTTTGCCACCCTAATTTTATTGTGTCTCAAAAGTTCAAAGAAATTTTCTGGCGTTCCAATTCCACAAAAAGCTAGATATTTTGATTTTAAACTTAATTTATATTTGTTCTTTAAAAAATATTTTCCATAAAATATTTTTATTTTATTGTTATGAAATTTAATATTCTTTTCAAGTTTACTATTCTTTTTTCCATTGATAAATGCAATATCATAATTTTTTAATTGACTTAAATCTTCCCTTAAAGGTCCCGCTGGTAGAATTTTATTATTTCCTACACCACTAATGCTACTAAAACATACGATAGATAAAGAATATTTAATCGACTTATCTTGTAAACCATCATCAAAAATAGCTATATTTTTTTTTGAGTTTTCAATTTTTTTCAGTCCATCGAGCCTTTTATTTGGTAAAATTAAATTTGTACTTTTTGAAAGTAGCTTTTGTTCATCTATTTGATCTTGATAATATTTTTTTATTACAAAAGTTTTATATTTTTTAAATAATATTTTATTTAACTTTATAACCAACTGAGTTTTTCCTGTTCCACCCAAGTATATATTTCCTACACATATTGTTGGATTATTAGATTCATAAGGTTTTTTAAAACTTTTAATAAACATCAAAAATCTAGTTATTAGTGTAAACGGCAAAAGAATAAAAACAATTAAACTGTTTTTATTCCAAAAGTTTGGTTTTAAGAATTTCACTTTAAATTAATTTTATAATTTCAAAATAAGTTGAATTTAAAATTTTCTCTCCGTATTGTATGATATTTTTATTATCAAGTTTTAATTTTTTCTTATTTAACGAATTTTCTATTATCTTTATCCCTTTATTATAATTTAAAAATTGTTTTGAAATTTTCATTGTGTTTAATTTTTTATAAATTTCATTAAAATTATATATATTAGGACCATGAATAATTTTACATCCAAATTTTGCGGGTTCTAAAGGATTTTGTCCACCGTGCTTAATTAAAGATCCACCCATAAAAACCAAACCAGATACTCTGTAAAATTTATTTAACTCACCGTATGTATCTATAATAAAAACATCTATATTAGAATCTTTAATTTGACCTGAACTTCGTAAATGAACTTTTAACGAAAATTTTTCTACTTCCTTTTTTATCTCATCTGCTCTTTCAATATGTCTTGGAATAATTAAAGAAATTAAATTTTTAAAATTTTTATTAAATTTAAAATATAAATGATTTTGTATAATAAAATTTTCTTCATTAAAATGAGTACTTGCGGCTGTTATTAAAATTTTTTTATTTTTTAAAAAATCACTTGTTTTTTTATCCAAAAATTCATTTTTTACATTTTTACTAGTTGAAAATTTTAAATTTCCGATATTATAAATTTTTTCTACACCTAACATTTTAAGACGTTTAAATGTTTCATTATTTTGAGAAAAACATTTGTCAAATTTATTAAAAATTTCATTAGAAAAATTTTTAATCTTTTTCCATTTTTCAAAAGATCTAAGTGTCATTCTTGCATTTAATAAAATAAGTTTTATTTTTTTATGTTTAACTTTATTTATTAAATTTGGCCAAATTTCTGATTCACACAAAAATAAAATTGAAGGTTCCCAATAATTTAAAAATTTTTCTATTATTAAAAAATTATCTATTGGAAAAAATTGATGTACAGTTTTTTTAAGTTTGAGTGTTTCAAAAATTTTTGAAGAACTCAATGTTGTAGTAGTTATTAGTATTTGTTTTACTTTTGATGATAGTTCCAACTTTTCAACCAATGGAATTATACTTAAGAGCTCACCAACACTTGAACAATGAAACCAAATTAATTTTCCTGGCAATCTTTTTTTTGAATTGATTGCATATCTTTCAGGAAATCTGTTAATATTTTCTTTACCTTTTAAAATTCTATATAAAATTAATATAGGAGAAATTAGTAAAAATAATTCACTAACTATTCTATAAATTAATTTCATTATTTTTTGCTAATTGTTTTTGATAAAAGTTCCTATATATATCTGATTTGATCAGTAAATCTGTATGATCTCCCTCTGCAACTATTTTTCCACCATCTATAACATAAATTTTATTAGAATTAATTACAGTTGATAATCTATGAGCAATTACCAATGTAGTTCTATCCTTAGTTAAATGATTTATAGCATTTTGGATCTTTTCTTCTGTTTCGGAATCAAGAGAAGAGGTTGCCTCATCTAAGAGTATAATTTTACTCTTTTTTAACATCGCTCTAGCTATAGATAATCTTTGTTTTTCACCTCCTGATAATCTAACACCATTTTCACCAATTATAGTTTCATACCCATTTGGCATTTTGTTGATAAATTCATCGCAATTAGAAAGTTTAGCTACCTCAAAGATTTCTTCATCTAACGCATCAAGCTTTGAGTATTTAATATTATTTTTAATTGTATCATCAAATAATGTTGTGTCTTGGCTTACCAAAGAAATATTTTCTCTTAATGAATTCAATGAAAAGTTTTTAATAAGCTGATTATCAATCAAAATATCTCCAGCAAAAGGTTCGTAGAATCTTGGAATTAAATTCATGATAGTAGATTTTCCAGCTCCACTATGACCAACTAATGCTGTCATTTCCCCGCCACTTATTTTTAAATCAATATTATCCAATACTTTATTTTCTACATTTTCATATTTGAAACTTATTTTTTTAAATTGAATGTTACCTTCATTAAATAATAAAGCTTTATCAGCATTTTTATCTATTTGTTTTGTGTCAATCATAGGTAAAATTCTTTTAGCTGCTGATATTCCTTGAAAAACACCCATGTTAAGTGTAGCCAAGGTTCTTACAGGCTGATAAGCCAACATCATTGCAGCTAAAAATGAGAAAAAATTATTAATTTCTAATTCATTTTTTAATATTAAACTCCCAGCGTAGTATATTAAACCTCCAATCATTAAACCCGTTAATGTTTCCATAATTGGAGTAGCTCTTGTCATAACTATTTGAATTTTAACAACTTTTTCTTTGAACTTATCTATAAATTTATTTGATCTTTCACCCTCATAATTTTCTCTAAGAAATATTTTAATAATTTTATGATTTTTTATTACTTCAAGAAAAAATGTATTTAAATGTCCTGACGCTTCTTGGGACTCTGTAGTAACTTTTCCTATTCTTTTACCCAAAGATTTTGCAGCAATAGATGCAAGAGGTATCATTATAATAGCAAACAAAGCAAGCTTCCAATTTTGATAAAACATTACACTAATTAAACCAATCAAAGTAAGGGTATCTTTGGTTATCAGCAATATAGTATCAGTAACAAGTTTTTTTATTAATCCTGTATCATAACTTAAGTTCGATAAAAATTTCCCAGAATGTTTTTTGTCTATTTCTTCCATACTTAAATTTAAAATCGACTTCATCACTTGGAACTGTAATATTTTTTGTATTTCACCACCAACTTTAATTAAAATCACTTTAGCGGTATATAAAGAAATTCCTTTAGCTGAAAACGCTATAATTATTGCAATCGGAATCAATAACATTAAATCTTTATTTTTTTCAATAAAGATTTTTTCAATTGCAGGATCTAATAGATAAGCAATCGCAGAAGTACTAATCGCAACCAAAATTGAAAAAAAAATTGAAAGAATAATTTTTCCTATAAATTTTTTTGTATAATCTTTATATAATCTTTTTAATATCTCTAAATTTGTCATTAATTAAATTTTACCAATAAAAATATTTGCTAATACAATTAATCCTAATAAGTTGTTACTTTTAAAAATATTTAAACATTTAAACTTATTTGATTTATTAAATTTAATTATTTGAAAAAAAAATAAATGTATTGCGACAATCAATATTCCTATAAAAAAATAAGTATTAAATTCTAAAAATATTCCCATAATAAGTTGAGCTAAGATAAATATAATGTAACAGATTGACAGAAAAAATTTTGGATTCTCACTGAATTTTATCGATGTCGATTTTACTCCTATTATTTGATCATCTTCAATATCTTGAAATCCGTATATAGTGTCGTAACCCAATGTCCAAAATATGGCGCCAAAATATAAAATTATTGGAACAATACTTACACTTTCATTTATTGAGGTCCATCCAAGTATTAAACCATAATTAAATGTCACTCCTAAAAATAATTGTGGCCAGTATGTATATCTTTTCATTAGAGGATAGGTAAAAGCAAATGGCATTGACGCAATTGCTAATAAGATTGTTAGTTTATTAAAATTAATTAAAACTAAAAAAGCTATTAAGCACAAAACAGCTGAATAAATTAATGATGTTTGAACTGAAATTTTTCCCGATGCAATTGGTCGGTTTTTTGTTCTTTCGACTTTAGAATCGATATCTTTGTCTACAATATCATTAATTATGCATCCCGCAGATCTCATCAAAACAGATCCACAAAAAAATAAAAAAAAATAAGACAGATATTGTTCGTATCCACTTTTAAAATCGTAAGCAATTGTCATTCCCCAGGTGCAGGGCCAGAAAAGCAACATATAACCAATTGGTTTTTTTAGTCTTGTTAATTCTAGGAAGATACTTATATGAAACATATAAATTACTAAATAACAAAGATTTTTTAATAAGCAATTCTAATCGTCATGAATATTGATTACACAGTAGTAGCTTTAATGTTTCCAGCTATTCCATTAATAATGAATGTATATTCCACTAGGTTTCATACTCTGAGTGCTTTAATTAGAAAAATTCACGACGAGTATGTTTTTGAAAAACATACTCCACCTGAATGGAAGGATCAGCTTAAAAATTTAAATGATCGAATAGTTGTATTAAAATATTCTATCATGTTTGGAGCCTTTGGATTTCTATTTAATATGGTTACTGTATTTGCACTTTATTTAGATGAATTATTTGTTGCTAGAATAATATTTGGATCTTGTTGTTTATCAATAATGATTTCAATTATTTTTTTTATAAGAGAAATACAAATATCTACAAGAGCTTTAAGACTTCATATATCAGATATGGATGATCAGTTTAAGGAATAATTACTGCTGGACCTAATATTTTTCTGCCTTCTAATTCTTTGTGGGCATCAACTATATTTTCAAGTTTATACTCTCTAAAAATTTTTACTTTAACTTTTCCAGAGGTTACTTTTTCAAATAAAATTTTAGATGCTTCATTAAGCTCTTCTTTTGTACTTAAATATTGTTGCATAGAAGGTCTTGTAAAATAAAGGCCTTTTGGTTGAATTAACTTTGGAACATTTATATCAGATAACGGTCCTGAAGCATTTCCAAAAGATACCATCACACCTCTAACACTTAAACATTCTAAAGAACCTTCAAGTGTTTTTTTTCCAACACCATCATAAACAACTGGAACACCTTTTTCATTGGTAATTTCTAATACTTTTTTTGCAAAGTTCTCCTTATTATAATTTATAACATAGTCGTAGCCATTATTTTTAGCACTTTCTATTTTGTCATCTGAACCAACTGTACCTATAACCTGGCATCCTAAACTTTTAGCCCATTGACCAAAGATTTGTCCAACTCCACCTGCTGCAGCATGAAATAAAACTGTTTCACCTTTTTTAACAGAGTATGTTTTATGTAATAAATAAAAAGTAGTTAAGCCTTTTGTCATTAAAGTTGCAGCAACTTTAAAGTCAATGTTATCAGGAATTTTTACTAAATTTTTAGTTGGGTAATTTCTATGTGTTGAATAAGACCCCAATGGTGCCCCTGCATAAGAAACTCTATCTCCAACTTTGAAATCTTTAATATTTGAACCAACTTCTGTAATTAATCCAGCTCCTTCAGCACCTATTCCTGTTGGTAAATTTAAGGGATATAATCCTGATCTATGATAAGTATCAATATAATTTAGACCAATTGCCCTATGCTCAATTGTAACTTCATCTGCTTTTGGTTTTTCAAGTGAAAAATCCATAAGTTCTAATACTTCTGGACCACCATTTTTTGAAATCTGTATTGCTTTCATTTATTTTACAAATGTACCACTATGGTAGTCTTCTATAGCTTGTAGAATCTCCTGTTTTGTATTCATTACAAATGGACCACCTCTAGCTATTTGTTCACCAATTGGCTTTCCAGAGATTAATAAAAATTTTGCATTAGATACAGCTGAAACTTTTAAACTATTTCCTTTTGTCAAAAGCATCAATGTAGAGTCCTTTACATTATCATGTTTTTTATCACCAACTTTTATTTCACCATTTATCAAATAAATAAACGAGTTATGTGCTGCAGGAATATTAAAACTAAATTCTTTCCCTTTTTTTAATTCTACATCAAAGTAAATAGGGTCTACGTTGTGTTTTTTAATTGGACCCTCTGCATTTTTAAATTTACCTGCAATTACTTTAATTTGTTTTTCAACATCTTTATGAACCGACATTTGATCTGCATTTATATAATGATACTCGGGCTTGCTCATTTTCATTTTTGCCGGCATGTTAATCCATAATTGAAACCCGTGAAGCTTACCTTGTTTCATTGCAGGCATTTCGGAGTGAATAATTCCACTACCAGTTTTCATCCATTGAACGTCTCCTGCACTCATTCTACCTTGACCTCCTGTGCTGTCTTTATGTTCAAAATCTCCAGCCAGCATGTATGTAACTGTTTCAATTCCTCTATGAGGATGAGGAGGGAAGCCAGCAATATAATCATCTTTATTTTCAGATCCAAATTCATCTAACATCAAAAATGGATCAAAATAATTTGGTTCTACACCGATACTTCTTTTTAATTTTACACCTGCGCCATCTGTTGCGGGAGTTGGATCAATTATTTGATTTACTTGAATCTTTAACATCGTCTTTATATAGTTCGTTATATTATTTAATCAAGACTTTGACTATGAATTCTAGAGCAAAAAATATTATTGATTTTTGGTTTGTAAAAACTTCACCTGAAAAAAGGTT